>Ga0209382_10000210_pt1 | contig 95216 bp, 86 predicted proteins | sample SoiMetdeltSBSDD5_FD_187599 | JGI IMG/M metagenome (GOLD analysis project Ga0209382, IMG submission 187599) | Bulk soil microbial communities from a Populus tree surrounding site in Tennessee, USA - Soil MetaG P. deltoides SBSDD5 (SPAdes) (version 2) | ecosystem: Environmental > Terrestrial >...
CCGGGACAGGACGAGTATGCGACGCAGGCATGGGTGATCTCGTCGATGCGCGCGGAAGGACAGTTCTCGGTCGACATGGACGTGATCGCACTCGGCAACGGATGCTCGTCGCCGGCGGGCGTGAGCGAAGTGGGCAACGGCACCGCGGTGATCGGCCCGTCGCAGTGATACGCCGCGGGGTGGTTGGCGGTTGGCGGTTGGCAGTTGGCGGGAGAACGAAGCAAAAGACGGTCTCCACCGCCAACCGCCAACCGTCAACCGCCAACCTCGTAGGCAGTGATACGCTCCCGCGGATGATTCGTCGCATCGTCGCATTCGTGGACTTCTCCGACGCGTCGCGCCGCGCGGCCCGCTATGCATTGGACGAGCTCGCGCCTCCCCTCGGCGCGGAAGTCGTCCTCGTCACCGTTCTCGACGTGAGCGATCTGCGCGTGGCGATGAGGGCCGGGCTGCACGGCTTCGACAGCGACGAGGAGCTTCACGCGCAGGTGGGAAACTGGATCGAGGAGCAGTTCGCGAAGATCGGCGGAACCGCGCGTCGCGACGTGCGGCGCGGGCTCGTCGAGCGCGAGATCTGCGAGGCCATCACCGAGCATGACCCGGACGTCGTGGTGATGGGCGCCGTGGGCATCACCAAACGCATCCCGATCGGGAGCAAGGCCGAGTACGTGCTGCGTCACGTCGACATCCCGCTGCTCCTGATCAAGGAAGCTCCCGCGCACTCCTGAACGTGATTCCCCCCACGCGCGGCGGTGTTCCCCATCGCGGCGAAGTTTTGCGCGCGGATGTCTCCTTTCAGGTATGAGCTACGAACGCATCCTCGTCCCCACGGACATGAGCGACTTCGCCAATCAGGCGATTCGTTACGCGTCACTCCTGCACGATCGTCTCGGCTCGCGAATCACGCTGCTGTATGCCGACGAGACCTATTTCCCCGTCGACGTCCTCGAGGTTCCCCTCGGCTATTACCTCGAGCAGGCGCCGGAGACGAAGGCCAAGCTGCAGGAGAAACTGCGCGAGCACGCGAACGAGCACCTTCCGCACGCGCAGGTCGAGACGATCGTGGTGCAGGACGCGCCCGCGCGCGCGATCGTTCACACCGCGCGGGAGATGAAGGCGGACCTCGTGATCATGGGCACACACGGACGCCGCGGCTGGCGCCGCGCGCTCCTCGGCTCGGTCACCGAGACCCTACTTCACGAGATCGATCGTCCGGTGATCACCGTGACGCCCGGCATCCTCACCGTCGATGCAACGGCGGACATCAAGCACATCGTCTGTCCGGTGAACTTCACGTACATCGCGCGCGAGTCGCTGCAGCACGCGAGCGCGCTAGCCGAGGCGTTCGGCGCGGAGCTGATCGTGGTCTACGTGGCGGAAGGGATCGAGCCGCCGCAGTTGCCCGAGGTCGAGGCGGCGTTCGGATTATGGGTCGCACCGGCCGTGCGCGGACGCGTGTCGTATCGACTCGCCGTCGTCCGCGACGGCAACCCGGCCGAGGGAGTGATCGGCGTGGCGCAGGACGTCGACGCGGATCTCATCGTCATCGGCGCGCAGCACAAGTTCTTCTCCGACGCCACGGTGATCGGCACGACCACGCAGCGGATCACGCGCTTCGCGCGCTGCCCGGTGATGACGGTCGTCCGGCGCGCAAAGGCGGAGATCGACGTGGACGTGCCCGAGGAAGAACTGATTCACGCGTGAGCAACGTAGGGCGTGGCTTCAGCCCGCCTCCCCCGGGAGGGGCGGGCTAAAGCCGCGCCCTACGTTCTCAAAGCGCCGCGTGATCGCGTTTTCCTTCCACGCTCCACACGCCCGGCCCGTGCGCCGCGATGAAGAGCCAGAGGAAGCAGTACAGCACGGCGAGCTCGCCCCTGTTTTCGCTCGGCCAGAAGCCGCCGGGCAGATGCTTCCAGAAATACGCGACGGCCATCTCACCGCTGGCGAGAAACGCGGCCCAGCTGGCGTAAAGACCGACCGCGATCAGCACGCCGCAGCCGAGCTCGATGATTCCGGCGAGGATGACGACAGCGGCGCCCGACGGCGGGCCTTCGCCCGGCCAACCGAAGAGCTTCTGCGATCCGTGCAGGGCGAACATCAGTCCCGCGACGATGCGCAGGATCGCGAAACAGTAGGGTGCGTAGCGTCCGAGATAGCGTTCCATCGCGGGAGACCCTCATTCAAATGCCGTGCTGGTTTGAGTTTTGAAAGGCGAGATATCACAGAATCGAAGACGGCCTCATGAAACGCGCCTCCATCCTCCTCGCCCTGCTCCTCCTCGCGCTCACCGCGCAGGCGGAGCGCACGTCCGTCCTGCTCGCGAGAGCATGGCCGGCCGCGCCGTACGCGGGGCTCGAGGAGATCGGCACCGGCGTGGGCATCGTCTTCAGCCCCGACCTCAGCGTTCCCGGCAACTGCCGCTTCTACCAGGCCCTCGGCTTCGCCTGCTTCGACAGCGCGGACTGGCTCGAGATCCTCAGCGGCATCCACGCGCACAACATCGACAACCCCGGCCGCCGCATCCGCACGCTCATCCTCGAGACCCACGGCACGAACGGCAACGGCCTCAAAGTGCAGAAGGGCAAAAAACCAACCGACGCGCGTTCGTACATCTCCGTCGGCGCGCTGCAGGAGTGGCTCGATCCCGTCGGCGTGCGCCACGTCATCATCAGCGCGTGCAACTCCGGCCGCCTGCTGCGTCCCGAGATCTATCTGCGGCTAGACCGCGAAAACGGCGATGAGCTGTTCCTCCCCGCGACGCGCGGCATCATCGACGCGAGCGATCTCTTCGATCCGAAGCGCAACACCATCACCGTGATCACGCCCGGCGCGAGCCAGATCGAGACGACGCTCGTCGGCAAGGTGAGCGAGCTCGCGCCGTCCACGCGCAAGGCGCTCGCCGCGGCGGCGAAGGAGCGCGACATCACGCTTCCCACTCGTTTCGCGATCTCCGAGATGTTCATCAAGATGCTCACCCGCGATCCCTCGCTCGAGCTCCGCACCGGCGCCTGGGTCGAGGAACTGGGGAAATTCCAAACCTCGCCGCAAGGCAGCGAGCGGATTTTCGATGAGTTCCTCGCGCACCTGAACTACATCGCCGCGCGCGACGACGCGACGAAGACCGCGAATGCAGCCGCGTTGCGCTGACGAGCGGCGCGCCACGCGTGTACCATCCTCTGCGTGTCGTCCCTCGACTTGCGGATCTTCGCCATCCACCGCCCTTCGCCGGCGCTCTTCAGGTACTACGTCCTCTCGTCCTTCCTCGTCGGACCGCTGTTCTTCATTCCCCTGATCTACTTCTACTTCCGCTACCACACCATGCGCTACGACTTCGACGAGGAAGGGATCTCGATGCGCTGGGGCATCCTCTTCCGCCGCGAGATCACGCTCACCTACGCGCGCATCCAGGACATCCACCTCACCAGCAACATCATCGAGCGCTGGTTGAGACTCGCGCGCATCCAGATCCAGACCGCGAGTGCGAGCGCCGCCGCGGAAATGACCATCGAGGGATTGCACGAGTTCGAGACCGTGCGCGATTTCCTCTACACGAAAATGCGCGGCGTTCGCGCGGCGACTTCCCATCAGCCAACCGCGACTCCTCAAAACGATCTTGCCGCGGCGTTGCGCGACGTCGCGTCCGAATTACGCGCCGTCCGCGAAGCGCTGGAAAAACGATGAGCTGGCGCGACTCCGCATTGCACTTTCTTCGCGTCCCACCGACGCCCGAGCCTCCGCCCGGCTCGCCGCCGCAGGTTTTCCGCGCCGCGCCGAATTTCTTCAAGCTGCGCCTGATCCGCTGGGGCCTCACCCAATTGCTCGCCGTCGCGGGTCTTCTGTGGGCGATCGCGTTCGTCGGCTGGGTCGGTTCGACGAAAACGCCGCGGGCGATCGTCTGGCTGCTCACCGCCGGCGAGATCTTCGCCTGGGTCGCGTTCACCGCCGAGGTGGTGCTCGGCTGGATCCTCGTGCGCCTCGATTACGAGATGCGCTGGTACATGCTCTCCGACCGCGCCATCCGCATCCGCGAAGGCATCGCGACCGTGCGCGAGAAAACGATTGCGCTCGCGAACGTCCAGAACATCGCCATCCGCCAGGGACCGCTGCAGCGGCTCCTCGGCATCGCGGACGTCGAAGTGAAGACCGCCGGCGGCGGCGGAACGTCGGCGGAGATGAACGGCAAGAAACACGGCGAGCCGATGCACGTCGCCTACTTCCGCGGCGTGGACAACGCCGCCGAGATCCGCGATCTCGTGCGCGAAGGAGTGCGCGTCCAGCGCAACGCGGGACTCGGCGATCCGGACGAGCAGGAAGACGACTCGATGGTCGCCGCGGCGGAGCTGCTGCGCGAGGCGCGCGCGCTGCGTGAAGCGACAACGTAGGGCGTGGCTTCAGCCCGCCTCTCGGGCGGGGAGGCGGGCTGAAGCCACGCCCTACGTTGGAAGCCTGACACCCCCGCGCTTGTTCACCGCCGCGCATGATCTCCTTCGCCAACGTCAGCAAGCAGTACGGCAAACAAGTCCTCTTCGTCGAGGCGTCGTTCCAGCTCAATCCCGGTGAGAAGGCCGGCCTGGTCGGTCCCAACGGCGCCGGCAAGTCGACGCTCTTCCGCATGATCACCGGCGAAGAAGCCGCGGACGACGGCGTCGTCAACGTGCCGAAGAAGATCGCCATCGGCTACTTCAAACAGGAAGTCGACGAGATGAGCGGACGTCCCGTCCTCGACGAGGCCATCGCCGGCAGCGGCCGTCTCGGCGATCTCCATCACGAGCTGATCGACTTGGAACAGAATCTTCACGACGAGCAAGCGCTCTCCCGCTACGGCGAGGTCCAGGAGGAGTATCAGCACCTCGGCGGCTACGAGCTCGAAGCCCGCGCGCGCGAAGTCCTGCACGGCCTCGGCTTCGAGGACGCGCAGATCGACGGCGACGTCGGCGCGCTCTCCGGCGGCTGGAAGATGCGCGTCTCCATGGCCAAGATCCTCCTCGGCAAGTTCGACGTCCTTCTGCTCGACGAGCCGACGAACCATCTCGACATCGAGTCCATCGTCTGGCTCGAGCGCTACCTTCGCTCCGTGCCGTCGACGATTCTCATGACCTCGCACGACCGCGACTTCATGAACCGTCTCGTCACGAAGGTCGTCGAGATCGACGACGGCGACATCCTCAGCTACTCCGGCGACTACGACTTCTACGTGCGCGAGCGCGAGATCCGCGAGACGAACCAGGAAGCGGCGTACGCGCGCCAGCAGGCCAAGCTCGCCAAGGAACAGCGCTTCATCGACCGCTTCGCCGCGCACGCCGCGAAGGCCGCGCAGGTGCAGAGCCGCGTGAAGATGCTGGAGAAGCAGGAGCGCATCGAGCCGCCGAAGAAGCGCCGGGCGATGAAGTTTGACTTCCGCAGTCCGCAACGCTCGGGCGAAGACGTCGTCGCGTTGAAAGGCGTGCACAAGACCTTCGGCAAGCGGACGATCTATGACGGCTTCGACTTTCAGGTCCGCCGCGGCGAGCGCTGGTGCGTGATGGGAAAGAACGGCGCCGGAAAATCGACGCTCCTGAAGATGGTCGCCGGCGCGTTGACGCCCGACAGCGGCAGCGTGCGCCTCGGCGCGAGTCTGAAGCTGGGCTACTTCGCGCAGCAGTCGCTCGATCTGCTCGATGCCGATCTCACGGTGATGGAGCAGATCCAGAAGGACTTTCCGCTCGAGGGCATCGGCACGCTCCGCAGCCTCCTCGGCGCGTTCCAGTTCTCCGGCGACGACGTCGACAAACGCATCCGCTCCCTGAGCGGCGGCGAGAAGTCCCGCCTGGTCATGGCGCGCATGCTCCTCGACCCGCCGAACTTCCTCGTCCTCGACGAGCCGACGAACCATCTCGACCTGGCCACGAAGGAAATGCTCGTGGATGCATTGAAGGACTTCGAAGGAACGATGCTCTTCGTCTCGCACGACCGCACGTTCCTGCGCGGACTCGCGAACCGCGTCCTCGAGCTCGCTCCCGACGACCACCCTCAGCCGCTCACCTACGGCGGGTCGTACGTGGAGTACGTCGAGAAGACCGGACGCGAGGCGCCGGGCGTGCACACCTGAGCTTGAGCAACCTCCCGGTTGCATGTTAACGTGCAACTCGGAGGTTGCATATGGATCGTATCGAGAAGCAGATTCATCTTCGCGCGCCGCGTTCGCGGGTCTGGCGCGCCCTCAGCGACAAGACCGAGTTCGGCACGTGGTTCCGCGTCGCGTTTCCCGCCGGTACATTCAAGCTCGGTGAGAAGGTCAGCGGCAAGATCACTTATCCCGGCTACGAGCACCTGACCATGGACATCGAGGTCGTCGACGTCACGCCGGAAAAGAGCTTCGCCTATCGCTGGCATCCGTACGAAGTCGATGCGAACGCCGATCCCTCGTCCGAGCCGACGACGCTGGTCATGTTCACGCTGGAGGAATCGGGCGACGGAACGCTGCTGAAGATCGTGGAGTCGGGGTTCGACCAGGTTCCGGCGCACCGGAGAGACAAAGCGTTCCGCGAGAACGAGAGTGGCTGGACTGAACAGACCAGGAACATCGAGCGCCATGTCACCGCGTCCAGCTAGCGCCGCGCTCAAACGCTCCGCACCGATCTTCGCCGCCCTCGGCGACGCGACACGACTGTACGTCGTGTCGCGTCTTTCCGGCGGCGGACCGATGTCGATCACCCAGCTCACGGAGGGCTCCGAGGTCACGCGGCAGGCGGTGACCAAACACCTGACCGTGCTCGCCGACGCGGGCCTGGTGCGCGATTTCAAGCAGGGCCGCGAGCGAGTGTGGGAACTGAGGACACACCAGCTCGAGGAAGCGCGCCGCGCGCTCGATCTGATTTCGAATCAGTGGGACAAGGCGCTGGAACGGCTGCGCGCGATAGTGGAGGAGGAGTGACCATCCAGCAGTTGGCGTTACCATCATCGCAACTGGAGGGAGACAGATGATCGTTCTCCTCATGAAACTCCGCGGTGTCCTGAACATCGGCGTGGCCTGGGCGGTTGTGTGGGCCGCAATCTTCGGCACCCTCGGGATCGTCATCGGCATCGTCCGTCCGGAGGTCATCGATCCAGGGGAAGAACCGGTGCGCATTGCAACGATCCTGGGAGGCGTAGGCCTCCTCGCCGGCATTCTCTTCGGCCTTCTCCTGTCGTTCGCCGAAAGCGCGCGACCGATTCGCGACATCGCGCTGAGTCGCGCCGCGGTGTGGGGCATCATCGCGTCGGCGGCATTTCCGCTGTTGACCGACAGAGCGGATCAGGTCTTCATCCTCTGTCCCATCGGCGCGATCCTCGCCATCGCTGGAATCGCGATCGCACGGAAGGCGGAACTGCAGAACACACCGCAACGTCGCAACCTCCTCGCTGCGTACGTCCTTCAGTCCGTTCGAGACGCCGTGAATCCACGAACGGCGGCGTCTTCGCTCAGTTCCTGAGAAACGGTACGGCTCCGCGGGAAAGAGCACGAAGCTTTGTTTCTTTGATCCCTGAGGAAGACATCGGCAGTCGCGTCGGTTCATTTCAGGCGGCGTGGTAGAGTCCCGCGCCCGGAGGATTCATGTCGAAGATCAATGGAGAAAAAGCGCGTGCGGCGATCGCAAGAAAGCGCCGCACCGCACAGAGAGAGAAAGACCGTATCGCCCGCGCGGCCGCGGTGAAGACCGCTGGCGAGACCGCGAAGGCCAAGGCAGCCAAGGCTTAGGATCGCTCCTCAGACGACTGGCGTGCCCAAGGCTTGGCCAACCAGCGCTGCCGGCCGTGCCGGCTGCTGCCATACGCTTGAGGGAATTGAGGATACGCCTCCCCGGTTGGCCGGGGAGCATGTCTTTTACAACACTCGGGCTTGGCCCGAAGCTACTCCAATCCATCGCTGACGCCGGCTACACCCAACCCACTCCCATCCAGACCGCCGCAATCCCCCGCCTTCTCGCGGGCCGCGACCTGATCGGAATCGCGCAAACCGGCACCGGCAAAACCGCCGCCTTCGTGCTCCCGCTCCTCGAGCGCATCGCCGCGCATCCGCAGCAGACGCGCAACGCGCGCGCGCTCATCGTCGCGCCGACGCGCGAGCTCGCCCTGCAGATCGACGAGCACGTGCGCATGCTCGGACGTCACCTCCGCATCCGCTGCGCCACCATCTTCGGCGGCGTCGGCGAAACACCGCAGATCCAGGCCGTTCGCCGCGGCGTCGACGTCATCGTCGCCACTCCCGGCCGCCTGCTCGATCTCATGAGCTCCGGCCACGTCTCTCTCGCGAACGTCGAGATCGCCGTCCTCGACGAGGCCGATCGCATGCTCGACATGGGCTTCCTCCCGCAGATCCGCCGCGTCGTGAAGGCGCTGCCGAAGAAACGCCAGACGCTCCTCTTCTCGGCCACGCTCTCCAGCGACATCGAGAAGATCACCGGCGAGTTCCTGAACGCGCCGGAGACCGTCGAGATCGGGCGCCGCTCCAATCCCGCGGAGTCGGTCGCGCAGTTCCTCTATCCCGTTCCGAAGAGCCGCAAGGTCGATCTGCTCGCGCACCTGCTGCGCGACCAGTCGCTCGACTCGGTGCTGGTCTTCTCGCGCACGAAACATGGCGCGGACAAGATCGTGCGCAAGCTGCAGGCACTCCACATCAACGCCGCGGCGCTGCACTCGAACCGCTCGCAGAGCCAGCGCGTCGCCGCGCTGGACGCGTTCAAGAGCGGCCGCGCGCGCGTCCTCGTCGCCACTGACATCGCATCGCGCGGCATCGACGTCGAGGGCATCTCGCACGTCGTCAACTTCGACTTCCCGATGCACGCCGAGGATTACGTGCACCGCATCGGACGCACGGGACGTGCGGACGCGGTCGGCGACGCAATCAGCTTCGTCACGCCGGACGACGAGCCGTACGTGAAGTTGCTCGAGAAGATGACAAAGAAGAGCGTCCCGCGGAAGCGCGTCGACGGCTTCGACTACACCGAAGCGCCCGCGCCCGCGCATCACCCCCGCCCTGCGCACGGACACTCGCGCTCGGCACAAGCCCGCCGGTACTGATCCCCGGAGAGCGCGAGCGCAAGCTCGCGCTCTCTCGCATCTGCGTTACTCTTCTCGTCTCAACAGAGAGGAGAACGCCATGGCTTTCCTGCAGAAAGACGCCAGTCTTCTGTACAAGCACCTCCAGGCGATCATCGAAGTCGAGCTCTTCACGATTCCGCTGTACCTCACGGCCTCCAACTCCCTCCGCAGCAGCACTCCCTACGACGATCCCGCCTGGAAGCTCCAGACCCTCGCCACCTCGGTGGCGGTGCAGGAGATGTATCACCTCCAGCAGGCCTGCAATCTCGCGAACGCTTTCAACATTCAGCCGACCATCCCCACGCTCGCCCTGCAGGCCGGACAGGAGATCCTCGTTCCCCATCTCGATCCCGGCAATCGCAAATTCTTCCTGAAGCTCGGCAACCTGCCCGACACGATCAAGGCCATGATCGAGATCGAGACGCCCGACGACAGCGGCCAGCCGGTCACCCCGAATCCCGACGTCACGTACAAGTCCATCGGGGACCTCTACAACGCGACGCTGCAATTGCTCGCCGAGTATTGGGCCACGTTCCAGAACGTCCCCACACAGCTCGATCCGCACTTCACGCCGAACCACAAACAGATCGGCTACGGCGCGTTTCCGTCGCGCTTCCGGTTCAATCAGATCGCCACTCGGACCGACGTCATGCAGAGCGTCAATGCGATCACCGATCAGGGCGAGGGCCACACCGTCGCGCCGCCGAAGAGCAGCGGCGGATACACGTTCAAGTACGGCCAGGACGGCAAGATCCTCGAACCGTATCAGGGCAGCCAGAGCGATCGCTTTTACGACCAGGATCTCTGGACGCACTATTACCGCTTTGTCGAGATCCAGAACGGATTCGGCCCCAATCCCCAGGCTCCGTACTATCAAGCTAACGGCGGTGTCTCTCCCGATCTCCCAAACTGGGCTCCGCCGGTCGACACGATTCAGGCCGCGATCAATACGATCTGGTCGTTTCTGCTCGACACAATGCAGGCCGGGTTCACGTCAGGAAACCTGCCGGAGAACAATCCGACCCAGCCGAAGCTCCCCGGCTTCAATAGCGCGATGGTCTCGTTCAAATACCTGCTGCCGATGATGTGGCAGTACGGCGTCTGTCCGTCGTTCATTTACCGCGAGGACGTCACCGCGCAGACCGTACAGGACGCGATGGACGCCGTCGATCCGTGGTGTCTGTTCCACTGGGACGCGATCACTTCGCAATTACGGGCCGAGCATCCCGATCAGCTCAACGCCTGTCAGGGTCTCAATGACTGCAAAGGCCTCGGCTGGGGAGCGATTGCGACGGAGGCCGCCAATGGCGCGTGCGCGACCGCCGATACGCACACGTGCGTCGGCTCGAACACCTGCTCGCGACAGGGCGGCTGCGGATTCTTCTCCGAAAACGACAAGCATGAGCTGCTGCCACTGTCCGAACAGTGGATCCCCGGACTGAATACCGGCGCATCGGCGGGCGGCTGTCAAACGCCGATCGCCAAACGGCAGGTCTTCCACCGCTACAATCCGATGCCCTTCCCTACACTCGCGCCGCTGGAGGGAACGTCGGTGTGGGATCGCGCCCGCGCGCTGATGGCCATCAAGCTTCACGTGTCGCAGCTTCCGACGCCCGTGAAGCAGAAGATCGGCGACGTCGATTACGACGGCGACCAAAGACGCTTCTACACGACACCCTCATCCACCTGATGAGTTTCCCCCACCTCGGATTCGGAATCGGTCTGCGGAGCGCGCACTTCGAGTGCGTGCTCCGCGATCAGCCCGACGTCGATTTCTTCGAGATCATCTCGGAGAATTTCATGGAGGTCACAGGCCGGCCGCGCTCCGTGCTCGATCGCATAGCGGAGCGTTATCCGATCGTGATGCACGGCGTGTCGCTGTCGATCGGGTCGACCGATCCGATGGATTTCGATTATCTGAGGTCATTGAAGAAACTCGCGGACGAAATACGCGCGTTGTGGATCTCGGATCATCTCTGCTGGACTGGCGTGGGAGGTTTGACCACGCACGATTTACTGCCACTGCCTCTCAATGAAGAGACCCTGCGTCATGTGGCGGGGCGCATTCGCACCGTGCAGGATTTTCTCGAACGGCCGCTGGTGCTCGAGAACCCGAGCAGCTATTACCGTTTCCCCGATGACACGATGAGCGAGTGCGAGCTCATCGCCGCGCTTGCGAAGGAAACCGATTGCCGGTTACTGCTCGACGTGAACAACGTGTACGTGTCGAGCGTCAATCACGGGTTCGACCCGTACGCGTATATCGCGACGATCCCCGCCGAGCGCGTCGTGCAGTTCCATCTCGCGGGACACACGAACAAGGGGACGCACATCATCGACACGCACGACGATCACGTCATCGACGCGGTGTGGGATCTGTATCGCTTCGCGGTCAAACACACCGGCGGCGCGTCGACGCTCGTCGAGTGGGACGCGAAGATCCCGCCGTTCGAGGTGGTGCATGCCGAGGCGCTGAAGGCGCGGGAGATGGCGGCGTGAGTCTGCGTGAGACGCAGGAGCAGATGCAGGCCGCGATCATGGGACCGCCGGTCGCGGACGAGCGTCTCGCGATCTACTGGCGCGCGTATCGGCTGCGCCTCGTCGAGACGCTGCACTCGATGTTCCCCCGCCTGCTTCGCGCGCTGGGTGAGCCGCTGTTCAACGATTTCGCGCTGGAGTTCATCCGCCGCGAGCCGCCGCGCGGCTGGACCCTGGAACGCCTCGCCGAAACCTTTCCGCGTCATCTCGCCGAGACCAGGCCCGACGAGGAGTGGGCGGATCGCATCGCCGACCTCGCGCGCCGCGAGGGCGCGTTCCGGCGCGGTCGTTTCAACTTCGTTTCCGACTCCGCCCAGCGCGCGTGAAGAGACAAGGCTGCGCCAGCTTATACTTGGGCGTCAGCTTTCCTCGGAGGTCCAACATGCGAGATTCAGCAACGCGATCCTGTCGGGCCGCGCTTCCCCTGCTATTGCTGCTCGCCATCAGTTGCGCATCGACGACGGGTCAGCAACCCGTTGACGTGGATCTGAAGATCGAGCAACTTCCGGACGACGGATTTGCGGTTGAAAAACAGGGCGCGGTTTCGGTCGCCTATCAGATGTCGGTGCGAAATCGGACTCCGGATTCGATCACGTTGCGGAAAGTGGAGATGCAGGTGCTCGGAAGCGGCCCTTATACGCTGCGCAAGGTGCCGGCGGAGATGAATGAGACGATCGAGCCCGGTCAGGAAGCGGTCATCCCCTTCACGATGTGGAGCGATCCACGCGGGCAGCGATCGATTGCGCGCCAAACGGTTCTGGTGAGCGGCGTCGCCCACTTCGACAGCGCAAAGGGTGGTCTCCGCAAGGAATTCACGCAGTCGTTCCGCGAGCCTTGACAAATCAGGAGCGAACCATGAAGTCCCTCTTTGACGCCGCGGATCGGCAGGCCATCCTCACGCGCATCGCCGCTTTGCAGTCGGCCGACGAACGGCAATGGGGCAAGATGAATCCCGCTCAGATGCTATGCCACTGTGCGATTGCGCTGGAGACGGCGACTGGCGATCGACCGATGAAACAAAAGTTCATCGGGAAACTGCTGGCGCCATTTGTCCGATCGGTGAGTCTCGGCGAGAAGCCTTTCGGAAAGAATGGGCCGACGGACCCGACATTCGTGGTGCGAGACGATCGGGACTTCGACGCCGAACGAACACGACTCGTCAGCTTGATCGATCGATTCGCCGAGCGAGGAACTGCCTCGGCCGCGCAACAGACTCACGCGTTCTTCGGGAAACTGAGCGGCCAGGAGTGGGGAGAGTTGATGTACAAACATCTCGACCATCACCTGCGACAGTTCGGTGCGTAAGTCACTGTGAGGGAGCGGCGATCATCCCGAGAGGTTCGCCTTCGCTCACCGGTGGTGTCGCCACGACGTACAACATCTCGCCGGCGAATGGTGCGCGGATCTCACGAAGCACGTTCCCGAACGGATCGAGAATCCGGCCCACGAGTGCATCCTTCGCGACGCTGTGCATCCGATCGACGATCGGTCGCCAGATTCCACCCACCGGCGCGCGTAGCACCTCGGTCTTCTCATACCAGACCGGATGCGTAACGCGCACGGAGGGAGCGGTCATGATGCCGAGGTGATTGACGACGCTCAGCGCACCGGCCACGTGCGCGTCGACCGAGGCTTCATCGGTGAGACCCATCCCGCCGGATTCCGTAGTAATCGCCGGTTTCCCGCGCACCATCGCCGTGGTGGACGTGTAAAGCGTCTTCTTCGGATCGGTCGGCCGCGTTCTGTCCACGACGATGTGATCGAGCCCGAATGCGAGGACCATTTCCCGAGCCGCACTGTCGACCTTCTCGTCGCCGATCGGCATCCAGTAACTGTAGGGCCGCAAGGACTCGTTCCCGTCGCCACAATGCATGTCGATGAGGTGCGTCGCTTTGTCGATGACCTCGGACGTGATCGCGTACGCGATGCGCTCGCTGAGCGTGCCATTCGCATTCCCCGGATACATCCGATTGAGATTCTTCCCGTCGGACCCGAAGTACACGCGACGCCCGTAAAACGTCGTGGGGTTCGCCATGTGCACGAGAATCACGGACCCACGCATCTGCTCCGGCTCGAGCGCGGCGGCAACGCGAGGCAACGCGATGATGGACGTGTATTCGTACCCGTGCGTTCCCGCGATGAGGGCCAGGACCGGGCCGTCCGAGGCGCCGTGCGCGATCGTCACCGGAATCTTCGTGCCGTCGTCACTCCCCCTCGGCACGTCGATCCATCCGGAGACTTTCTGGCCCGGCTTCGCGACCGCCGATCCAACGGCAAGCGGATCGCGCGCGAGGAGGGATGTCGCTGAAAGCAGAACGATACAAACGACGAGAATGGCTCTGATCTCGCGCATGTCACTCCTCCGCTCGAACGTTAATCATCGGTACGGCGGCCGCGCAACCCCAGCCACCAGAACGACCATGTCGTGGGAAGGCTGCACACACCGGCAAATCCGGCGAGGCCCAAAAATCCAAGGTCGGCTTCCGCTCGCGAGCTGCCAACGTCGAGCAGCAGGAATACGCCAACTGCGATCAGAAAACCGATCGTCAACGCTGACAGAAGGGATGGGATGTGGCGCCGTAAGTGAACATACGCCACAACGCACGTGCCGATGACGACGGTGAACAGAGCACATAGGATGAGCGCATAGACTCCGACCGCTGCCGCCATCGCCATCAGCTCGACAAATCTCCACCTCCGATCATCGTTCGCTGCGAAGACCACGATGAACGCAAGGAGAATGGCCGTTACCGCACCCGCGAAGGGCGCGACCATGAACGCGAGGATGAAATTCGGCGGTGTTCCTGAGAAGCGCACCCGCATCGAGTCATGTTACGCGAGTCGCGCCTGGTCACGCGTGTTCGCATCGAAGCATCCGAGCAGCACGAGAATCGGATCCAACACGTTTGATTCCCACTCGGAGAAGCGCGGAGAGTCCCAATCCGGCTCCGCACCATATCGGCACGCCTACGCCAAGTCAGTGATCTCGACCAGAATCTCGAGGCATATAGCGTTCGGTATCTGGACCTACTACGCGGTCCCAAGCTCTTTCGTCAGCCACGGCGCGAGTGCAGGCGACAGTTGCGCATCGACCCAAACGATCACGCCACCAACACCGGATGGTCGATCCAACGGGAGGCGAACCGTAGCGACGCCTGGAGATCTTCGGCTTCAAGATCTGGCATCTCCTCCAGGATCTGCTCAGCCGAGAGGCCAGCCGCGAACAGATCAAGCACATCGCTCACTCGGATGCGCATGCCCCGGATACATGGGCGCCCGCCACACAGTTCGGGATCGACTGTGATTCGCTCGGCTAAAGTGTGCACGCTTCGGAGTGTAGCAGCGTCAATCCGTGCGGATCGCCCTTCTACAACTTCCCCTCCAACTCCGCCCACCTTGCATACAACCGATCCACCTCCGCCTGCGCCGCGCTCATTGCCTCATAGCGTTGCTGCAATGCGTTCGCGTCCGCGGCGATGCTCGGATCTTCCGCGCGTTTCTTCGCCTCGGCGAGACGCTCCTCGGCTGCGAGGACGTTGGCCTCCATCGAGTCGAACTCGCGTTGCTCGAGGTAGCCGAGGCGCTTTGCTTTGGTTGGCGGTTGGCGGTTGGCGGTTGGCGGGAGAGCCGCAGGCGATGGGGTGGAACGCGAGGATTCGAGCGCTTGAGAGAAATCGGCGAAATACTCCGCGCCGCCTTTTCCGTCGAGGGCCAGTACACGCGTCGACACGCGGTCCAATAGATAGCGGTCGTGCGTCACGAGCACCAGCGCGCCGGGAAACTCGAGCAGCGACTCCTCGAGCACGTCCAGGGTCGGGATGTCGAGGTCGTTCGTCGGCTCGTCCATCACCAAAAGGTCCGCGGGCTGGAGCATCAGCCGCGCGAGGACGATGCGCGCCTTCTCCCCTCCCGACAATCGCGACACCGTCGTCTCGAGCTGCTCGGTGCGAAATAGGAATCGCTTCGCCCAGCCCGCGACGTGAATCGCGCGGCCGCCGTAAACGACCGTGTCGCCTTCCGGCGCGAGCGCGCGCCGGAGCGTGAGGCTCGGGTCGAGACTCTCGCGGTTCTGTTCGAAATAGACGACGCGCAGTCCGTCCGCTTTCTCGATCGTCCCCGCGTCGGGCTCGAGCTCGCCCACGATGACGCGGAGCAGCGTCGTTTTCCCCGACCCGTTCGGACCGAGGACGCCGAGGCGGGCGCCGGGAGTGAGAAGAACGTCGAGGTGGGAGAAGAGTTGGCGTTTCGCGAGATTTTTCCCAGACCACAACCGCTTGGTCTTTCTCTGCGACGCCGTGAAATCGATTTCCGCCGAGAACGATTGCGCGCGATCGCGGCTCTCGGACAGATCGTCGATCAGCCGCTCCGCGTTCTGGATGCGCGCCTTCGCCTTCGTCGTGCGCGCCTTCGGGCCGCGGCGCAGCCATTCCACCTCGCGGCGCACGAGATTCGCCAGCGTCTCCTGATAGGCGGCCTCATTGCGCAACACCTCGTCGCGTCGCACGAGGAGATCGCTGTACGTTCCCTCGACCTGCAGCAGGCCGCCGGGATAGGCGCGGTTCAGCTCGAGCATCCGTTTGGTGATGTTCTCGAGGAAATAGCGGTCGTGGCTGACGACGACGAACGCCTCCGGCTCCTCGCGCAGCAGTTCTTCCAGCCAGAGGATCGCCTCGACGTCGAGGTGATTCGTCGGCTCGTCCAGTAACAGCACATCCGGCTCGCGCACGAGCTCGTGTGCGATCGCGAGGCGCTTCCGCCAGCCGCCCGACAGCACGTCCGTCAACTGCTCGCGATCGAGAAAGCCCGCCTTGCCGAGCGCCACCGCGACGCGGCCGTGCTTCTCGTGCTCGTCGAGCGTGACGTTGTCCTTCAGCGCCTCGAGCAGCACGTCCTCGACCGACTTCCCCGGCGTGAACACCGGATCCTGCGGCACGTACCCGACCCGCACGCTCTTGCGCAGCGCGCGCGTTCCCGAGTCGGGGTCTTCCGTTCCCGCCAGGATCTTCAGCAGCGTCGACTTCCCCGAGCCGTTCGGACCGACGAGCCCGACGTGATCACCCGCGAACAAGGCGAAGGAGAGGTTTTCGAAAAGGGGGCGCGAGCCGTACGATTTTGTGAGCGACTCTGCTGTGAGGAGAACGTCCGGCATATGCGAGCGATGAACGATGAGCGATGAACGATGAACATGCAAGCCTTCCGAAAGGCTCATCGCTCATCTCTCATCACTCATCTCTCGTTGCCGCGAACGAAAGGCCTTCAGGGCGTGTTATGACCAATATGAAGAACTCATGGACCGGCGGGAGCGCCGTCGCCCTTCGGGACCTCTCCGAGGAGCAGCTTGCGGTTTCGGTCCATCGCGGGGAACCGGGGGCGCTGGAGCGGCTCATCGACCGCTTCGAGCCCGCGCTCTACGGTTACGCCCACGGCATCCTGCAGAACACCTTCGACGCGCAGGAAGTCGTCCAGGACGCCATGTTGCGCGCCCATCGCGCGCTGACGCGACAGTACGACGAGGCGCGCTGTGCCGCGCTCGCGCTGCGTCCGTGGCTCTTCAAAATGGTTCGCAACCTCTGCCTCAACAAACGCCGCTCGAAGACCCGCGCGCTCGAGCGCCCGCTCGAGGACTTCGACGACGGCCGTATCGGACCGTTCGTCAGCGAGCACGGCTCGTCCGATCTCGAGCGCCAGCAGGACGCGCAACTGTTGCGCGACGCCATGGCCGGACTGCCGGTCGAGGCGCGCGAGCTGATCGTTCTCAGATTCATGGAGGACATGTCTTACGCCGAAATCGCGAAAACCGTGGGCACGACCGAGTCGTCGCTCCGCGGGAAAGTGTTCCGCAGCCTCAAGCTGCTGCGGGACGCGCTGGAAAAGAAGGGAGTAGCCCATGCAGTGTAGATCCGTGCTGACTCGAGTCGATGCCCTGCGCACCGGAGAGCTGCAGGCTGACGAGCGCGGTGCGGTGAGCGAGCACCTCCGCACCTGCCCCACGTGCGAAGCCTCGGTCTCGGACTGCGATGATCTCGCCCGCAGTATCAAGTCGCTCGCGGCCGTGCCGCCGCGTTCCTGCAAAGAAGCCATCGGCGATAGCTACGAACAGGTCGACGACGTCTGGGTCGCGTTTTCCGACCGCGGCATCCGGATGATCCATCGCGGCTCGTTCGAAGAGTTCCACGCCGCGTACACCGCGCGCTGCGGTTGCACGCTGAAAGCGGGCACGCTGCCCGACGCACTGCGCAAGCAGGTTCACGCCGCGCTGCACGGCGAAGGCGTCGAGAAGCCGCGCGTCGATTGGACGGACGAGCTCTCGGACCTCGAGCGCGACGTCCTCGGCACGCTGACGCGCATCCCGCGCGGCGAAGTGCGCACGTACGAATGGGTCGCGCGCCAGGTCGGCCGCCCGAAGGCTGTCCGCGCGGTCGGCAGCGTCTGCGCAAAGAACACCGTGCCGTTCGTCGTGCCCTGTCATCGTGTCGTTCCCTCGACCGGAGGCGTCGGCCAGTACGCGTTCGGCTCCGCGCTCAAGCGCGAGATGCTCCGCCGCGAAGGCGTCGACGTCGACGCGCTGGAGAACCTCGGACGCAAGGGCGTTCGCTTCATCGGCTCGCGGACCACGAAGATCGTCTGCTTCCCCACCTGCCGCGACGCGAGGAGGATCCGCGAAGAAAATCGCGTCCCTTTTCGCGCGGCGGACGAAGCTTTAGAGAAAGGATTCCGTCCGTGTCGTCGATGCCAGCCGTTCGCAATCGCGTCGTGAGACGGGCTGAAGCCCGTCCTACGTTCGACGTGCAGGCGGTGTCTCGCGCCGCCCGCACGTTCACCGGCGACTTCTATTTCACCCATCGCAACCGCGATCGCATCTGGATCGCCCTCGGTGACGTCGCCGGCAAGGGTCTGCCCGCCGCGATCGTGATGGCCATGATCCAGGAGGAGCTCGAGCAGCGCATCGCGTCGTGCGCGTCGATGGAATGCGATCCCGCGCGGACGACGCTGCGCCTGCACGAGTTCCTCGCGCCGCTGCTCCCGAGCAATCGCTTCGCGACCGCGGTCATCGGCTGGCTGCGCGAGGACGGCAAGCTCACGCTCGTCAATGCCGGTCATCCGCCGCCGTTGATCGTGCGTCGCGACGGGACGATCGAAGAGATCGGCTCGACCGGTCCGATCATCGGCGTGCTGCCGAACGCGTGCTGGTCCACCATCACGTTGCAGCTAGAGGAAGGCGACGCGCTGGTGCTGTACAGCGATGGCGTTTCCGAGGCGATCGTGGATGGTGCGGAGCTGGGAGTCGCGGGCCTGCGGCGACTGCTGGCCAGGACGACGTCGCCGCAAGCGCTCGTGGATTCGCTGAAAACGACCGATGACGTCACGATGGTCGTCGTGAAAATCTAGGAGACTCCCAAGTCGTGTTATCCTTCGCCGCCCTTATGAAAAACGCAACGATGAACGCTGTCTTTACTGCAGCGGGACTCGGCGGCGACGCGGCGTAACTCGTCCGATCCCGTCCGGTTCCCGCCGGACCTCTGTGATCGGATGAATTTCTTCACTCGTTTCTTCAAAACCGCTCCGCCTCTGGCGGAGCCATCTCCGCAACCGAAGTCGATCTACGACCTCGGCCGCGCGGTGAGCGACCGCTTCGACGAAGTGGCGCATCCGGCAGAGCTGCGCGCGCACGGGCCGTTCCAGAAGGCGGCGCGCGACCTCGCCGCGCTCCCCTACTCGAACGACGAGTTGCTGACGTACGCCCTCGGCGAAAACGCGACCACCGCGTCGCTCGCGCTTTCTGCCCTTGCCGGAAGGGATGCACGGGCATCCGCGGCGGACATTCTCGAGCACCTCAACTCCTTCGAAGGACGCTGGACCAAGTTCTTCGCGCTCGAGGCCCTCGACCGCCTCACGCCTGCGCCCGAGGCGCTCATTGGGCGCGTGATCGTGGCGATGAACGACGACTGGTCAGACGGATACGATCGCTTCCTCACCCAATTCGCGCGCGAGCTCGCTTCCCGCCGCGCGGCAGCTGGCGAGCCACTTACGTTCGGCGACGCATTCAGCCGCGCGAGCGGCGATCGTCTCGATGATGTGGACGCGTTGCTGAAGAAGCTCGAGTCCGCGGTTGCGGCACCGCTGCAGGCCGAGCTCGCGACGCACCGCGCGCAACATGCGAACCTCGGATATCTCCGCACCATCGGCACGGTGTGGGGCAACGAGAACGACTCCGCGATCGTCACGCACGACGTTCTCGACGCCGCGGCCGAATTCATCGAACAGTCGCTCACGGGCGAACGCCGCCGCTCCGTGCTCGTGTCCGGCGACGAAGGCACCGGCAAGTCGACCGTCATTCGCGCGGCCGCGCAACGGCTGCACGCAGCCGGCTGGACGATCTTCGAAGCGGGAGCGACGGAGATCGTCGCGGGCCAGTCGTACATCGGCCAGCTCGAAGCCCGTTTGCAGAAGATCGTCAAGAACCTGCGCGGCGCGCGGCGCGTGGCGTGGATCATCCCGAACCTGCACGAGCTGCAGTTCGCGGGCGCGTACAAGCAGAACCCGACGTCCGTGCTGGACATGCTCCTGCCCGAGATCGAATCCGGCGCGATCGCGGTGATCGGCGAAGTCAGTGCGCAGGCATACACGCGCCTGATCGAACAGAAGCGCGGCGTGCGCTCCGCGTTCGTCACCATTCGCCTCGAGCCGATGGGCGACGACGCGGCATTGCAGCTCGCGCGCGAATGGGCGCGTCGGCGCGATGTGCGTCTCACCGAGGATGTGCTGTCCGAGGCCTGGCAGCTGACGACGCAGTTCCTCGACACACGCGCGGCGCCGGGCAACATCCTCGGCCTCCTCGAGCTCGCAGTGAATGAACACGCCACGATCACCGTCGACGACATCCTGATCGCGCTCGCGCGGCAAACGGGATTGCCGGTGAGCATCCTCGACGAGCGCGAGGGGCTCGACCCTCAGGCGTTGCGCGAGCACTTCGCCGAGCGCGTGCTCGGGCAGCCCGAGGCCGTGGACGTGCTCGTCGAGCGTGTGGCGATGATCAAGGCCGGCCTCACCGATCCGACGCGCCCCCTCGGCGTCTTCCTGTTCGCCGGACCGACGGGCACGGGCAAGACGGAGATCGCGAAGGCGCTCGCGGCGTATCTCTTCGGCTCCCCCGAACGGATGATCCGCGTCGACATGAGCGAGCTGCAGACCGCGGAGTCGCTGAGCCGCCTCGTCGGCGAATCCGACGGCATGGTCACTTCACTCGCAGACGAGATCCGCAGACAGCCGTTTTCGGTCGTCCTCCTCGACGAGATGGAGAAGGCGCACCGCAACGTGCTCGATCTCTTCCTGCAGGTGTTCGACGACGGCCGCCTGACCGACCGCCGCGGCAACACCGCCGACTTCCGCCACACGATCGTGATCCTCACGTCGAACCTCGGCTCGGCGATCCCGACGAGCGGACGCGCCGGGTTCTCCGACGGCAGCGACAGCTTCACATCATCGAGCGTGACGAAGGCAATCGAGCGCGAGCTGCGCAAGGAGCTCGTGAACCGTTTCGACCGCGTGGTCGTGTTCCGTCCGCTCACGCGCGACACGATGCGCGGCATCCTGCGCAAGGAGTTGCAGGACGCGCTTCGCCGCCGCGGTCTCCGCAATCGCGACTGGGTGGTGGAGTGGGATGATTCGGCGCTGGAGTTTCTGCTCGACCAGGGATTCACCGCTGACCTCGGCGCACGTCCGCTGAAGCGCGCCGTCGAGCGACACTTCCTCACGCCGCTGGCGGAGCGCATCGTCACGCGAAGCGCACCGGCGGGAGATCAGTCGTTGCTTCTGCGCGCCGAGGAAGGACAGTTGGTGATCGCTTATGGAGTGCGGCGGCAACGCCGCCGCTTTTGAAGCGCGCGGCAAGAGCGAAGAGGTTGCGACCTCGCCACGCATTCGAAAGCGGCGGCGTTGCCGCCGCACTCCACATTTACTCCGTTACCGTTACGCGCACCTCATCTCCGTTCGCCCGAACATCCGGCACGTACATCGCCTGGCCGATCAGCGGGAGTCCGTGGAACGAGCCCGGCACTTCCGCGCGGAGCGTGTAGCGCATCTCCCACAGCCCTTGCGGCAGGTGATCGATGAACATCGCCACCTTGCGATCGCGCAGTTCCTGATACACCCACACCGTACCCTTCGGTGAAGTTGCGTACATCGCCTGTCCGCTTTGCAGCTCCACCGCTTCGAAGCCCGCGGGCTTGAGGTCCTCGAACATCAGATAGCTGTAGTCGTTCTTCGAGTCGACCGTCACCACGACCTCGACCCGCTCGCCGCTCTTGATCGACGCGCCGTCGAGCAGCGGCACGCGGTCGTATTGCACGCCCTTCAGCAGCGTCGGACGCGGCGCGAGGCGGAAGTACTCGCGGCGGACGAAGATCTCGTTGCCCGCGGCCTTCACCGGTTCCTCCAGCGACACGAACCGCGCCTCGGCGGAGAAATAGATCGGCGCCTTTCCGCCGATGCGGCGGATGCGGATCTCCTGCGTCGTGTCCTTCAACGCGTCGGCATCGACGGAGAAGCGGCTCGGCGCTCCGAGCACTTCCTTCGCGGTGAGCGTCTTCGTCGCGATGACGCGTCCGTTCACCGAGAGCTCGTACGCGACGTCGCCCGTCAGCTCGCCGCTGCGCTGCAGATAGTCGTTCATCGCCAGCAACGCGATGGCCGTGTCGCGCGTGTTGCTCCACTGCCGCCCGCGGCGGTTCTTCACCAGCCAGTTCATCGTCGGCTCGACGAGACGGTGTTTGGGATCGATCGTCACCAGCGCCTGCAGCGCGAACGCCGTCGTCTCGACCGGGCCGTCGTACCAGCGCCACCAGAAGCCGCGCGAGCCCCAGTGCGCGGTCTGCATCGTCTCTGCTGCAGTTTCACCTTTGAGAAGAACAGACTGATCGGGCGTCTTGTCGATCTGCACACCGTCTTCGAGATTGCGGATCAGCACGCGCGCGCGTTCCGCGTCGCCCCAGCGATGCGCCGCGAGCGCGAGCAGCGCGCGCGAGTACGCCGACAACTTCTCGCGATTCTTCCAGACGTCGTCGAACTGCGTCCGCGCCGCCGCGCTCGGCGATTTGCCCCATGCGGATAGCGCGTGAAGCATCCAGGCTTGATCGTTGTACTCCCCCTCGCGCTGCACGAGATTCGTCTCGAGCCAGCTCGCGGCGCGGTCGACGCGTCCCGCATCGATCTTCAGACCGGCGTCACGCGCGATCGAGAAGCCCCACACGACGTACGCGGTCATGAACGCGTCGCTGTCCCCTTGCTTCCACCAGCCCCACCCGCCGTCGCCGTGCTGCATGTCGTACAGCCGCGCGATGCCCGCCTTCGTCACCGCGTCGAGGTCCTTGCCGGCCACGCGCGCCCGTCCGAGGTTGAGCTTCTCGAGCGTTTGGGCGACGACGGCTGCGGGAAGGAAGCGGCTCATCGTCTGCTCCGTGCAGCCGTACGGGAACTCGATGAGATACGGCAGCGCGTCGAGCATGGTCGTCGCCAGCGTCGGCGCGATCTGCACGGTGAGATCGGTCGCGCGGCGCTCGCGCGGCAGCTCGAGACGCACCAGCGCTTCTTCGCCACGCATTTTTCCCGAACGCGCGATCAGCTTGTCGATGCCGTGCTCGTAGACGACGAACGACTTCTCCATCGCGTCGCCGTACTTCGACGTACGCGCGGACACGCGCAGCTTCGCCGGACCCGCCTTCTCCGCGAGGACCGTCCACTCCGCGCGCCCTTCCGCATTCGGAGCGATCGTCACCGTCGCATTCGAGCGCGTCTGGAGCGCGAGACCTTCGACCTCGAGCGCCGGCGTGACGGTCAGCGTCTCGCTGGTGTTGTTGTTCATCACCGCGGAGATCACGACGCGATCGCCGGTGACGAAGAATCGCGGTCCCTGCAGACGCACGAGGAGCGGCATGGTCGTGCGCGTCGTGGCCGAGGCCATGCCGAACTGCGAGGTCTTGCTCGCGGCGCGCGCTGTCGCGCGCCATGTCGTCAACGCCTCGGGGAACTTCAATTTCACCGTCGCGGTGCCGTTGGCGCCGGTCACGAGGTCCGGCGTCCACAGCGCGGTCGAGCGGAAGTCGGTGCGCACCTGCACATCCACGCCGCCCGCTGCCCGCTCGTCCTTCATCTGCGGTGCCTCGGCCGTAACGGTGATGGCTTCCATGACCGCCTTCGCGGCCAAGGGGGCAGGAGGAGGCGCCATCGCGGCCTGATCGCGGGCTCCGCCCATGACGCCTCCGACGACGCCCTCGTTCAGTGCGTCTTCAAACCCTGACCGTCGCTTCATGTTTTCTTCTTCGCGCTGCTGCAAGTCGTCTTCGCTCGGTTTTTCCAGCAGCAGATAGCGCTGCGTCTGCAGACTTCCGTGAACGCGCACGACGTTGCCGCGACGGTTCCAGTAGAAGAACTGCCGCGGATCGCCCGCGGGATCGGTCTGAATCGCCGTCACCGCCTCGTCGGACACCGCGAGCGCGACTTCCGCCGCGACCGGCTTGCCGTCCACGTCCCGCGTCGTCACGGTGACCGTGCCTTCCTGACGCGGCTCGTACTGTTCGCGGTCGGTCTTCACATCGACGGTGATGAACTTCTCGACCGGCGGCACGACGATCTGTTCGACGTCGGACGCGATCGTTCGCTCGAACACGGACGACGCGGTGACGAAGAAGTTCGGCGCGTGTTTTTCCGTGAGCGGGATCTGCACGAGTTTCACCGTGCCGTCGAGACGCAGCACCTGCGTGTCGAAGATCGCGTCACCGCTCGAGCTGAAGAGCACCCATCGTCCGCTGTTCGGCGCGACGATCATCACGTTCGCCGTCTCGCCCGCGCGCATCGTCTCCTTGTCGACGATGAGATCGAGGCCGCCCGGGTGATACCCGAGCTCCGTCGTCGCCCGCTCCGTCACCCACACCGCGGTCTCGCTGGTGATGACGTCGCGCGCGCGCGGACCATCCGTGCTCACCCAGCGCACGACGTAGTAGCCGATGGATTTCGGCGTGAACGTGAGCGTGGTCTCGCCTTCGGCGTTGGTGGTGAGCTTCGTCGTAAGAATCTCTTCGTCCTGGAGGGCCGCCGCCCCGGCGGCCGTGCCGCCGGCGCCTCGCCGGCCGGGGGCCGGCGGTACGGCCGGCGAGGCGCCGGCCCCCCGATTCCGCCGCCGCACCACCGTCACCGTCCCCGTCGCCTGCACCGGTTTGTCGTTCGCGTCCATCGCCTTGAAATCGACCGACACGCTGTCGCCCGGGCGATGCACGAAATGCTCGGGATGCACGATCACCGAGTAGCGCTGCTTGGTGACGCGCACGTTTCCTGTGCCGCGCACTTCACGCCGCGACGCGTCGACGACACGCGCCTCGATGTTGTAGCTCTGATCCACCGAGTCCCGCGGCGTCTCGATGCGCACGATCGCGCGGCCCGCGGCATCGGTCTGCAGCGTCTCTCTCTTGACGATGGAACCGCCGCCGTACGACGGCCGCGTGTCGTAGTACCAGGGGTACTCGCGCCACGGATACCAGTAGCGATAGAACGGCTCCCTCGTGACGACCACCTCGACCGTCGCGTTGGCCACCGGACCGCCGAAGTAATACGACGCGTCGACCATCGCCTCGATCGTGTCGCCGAGGCGGTACTGCTTCCCTTCCGGCGTCGTCACCTTGACCAGGAACTCGGGGAGCTTGTACTCCTCCAGACGGAAGAGCTGCGCATAGCCGCGTTGATATCCCTTGGTCGTGAAGATGACGGTGTAGACACCGAGGGGCATCGACTCCGTGAGCGGGAGCTCGGCCCAGAGCGCGCCGAACGCGTTCAGCTTCGCGCTGCCGGTCGCCACGCTCTGCCCGCGCGGATCACGGATGTCGTAGTCCAGCGTCTCGCCGGCCGGCGTCACCCACTCGTCCTCGCCGCGCACGCGCGCGAGCACCTTCCACTGCACGGTCTCGCCGGGTCGGTACGCCGGACGATCCGTGAACGCGTAGAGGCTCCACTGCTCCTCCTCATCCCCTCGGAGCCCATACCAGTAGTTGTACGAGTCGTGATACGCCTGCCGCCCGCCCGAGGCGGCGGCGATGAAGACCCTTCCGTTCTGATCTCCCTGCTGGACACGCACGAGGCCGTCGGCGTTCGTCTGCACGTCGCGCTCGACGAAGGTGTCGTTGCCGGTGCTCTGCCAGATGTGGACGCGTGCGTTGGGAATCGGCTCGCCGGTGACGACGTCGGAGACGAAGACCTCCATGCGGTCCGCGCCGGAGTGCACGAGGATGTGCATGTCGGTGACGAGGACGTGCGTTCGCGCGAGCGCACCGCCACCGCGCGCGAGCAGCAGGTACGCGCCGGCCGGGAGGCGCGGATCGAGACGCAGACGATCGCTCCCCGGCATGTGCTCGCCGGCGTCGTTCGTCGCATACGACCACTTCCGCACGACCGGCTGTTTCTCGTAGGCGATCCGCTCCGTGAACGGATGTCTCTGGTCGTAGCGAACGTCTTTGGTCAGATCGACGCTGACCAGCGTGAACTCGACGTTCTTCACGTTGCGCCATGAGAGGACGACTTCCTGCTCGGATTTCGGATCGAACGTGCCGCCGACGTGCACACCCACCGAGGGTCCGGTGATCTGCTCGATCGCGCGCCGGACCGAGTCGTAGTACTTCGAGGTTGGGGCGGTGTACTCCGAGTTGATGCGGCGATAGAGCTGCAGCGCCTTCACGTAGTTGCCGCGTTGCGAGAGCAGCAACGCGTAGTCGTACAGCGCGTCGTCGTAGAACTGCGACTGCTTTCCGGCGGCCACGACTTCCTCGAAGAGCTCGAACGCCCGCTCGAAGCTCGCCTCCGTTCCTTCCGTCCCGATCTGTTTCGCAAGGAGGTAGCGCGCGCGTGCGCGCTCCTCCGGCGACTCGGCGAGGGCGACCGCGTTGACGAGCGCTTCGCGAGGGATGCTCCAGTTCCCTCCCTCGCCGGCGAACTTCCAGACGAGGTCGAGATAGCGGCGACGTGCGACGGCGAGGTCGCTGCTGCCCGCCCAGAAGTCGAGCGCGGCGTGGTAATACCCTTGCGCCACACCCGGGCTCTGTTCGTACGGATGATTGAGGTAGTAGTCGCCGAGCGCCTCGTTGGCCTCGGCCCAGGTCTGATCGTGCGGCGATTTCTGGATGAGCTCCGCGAGCTTCTCGCGCGCCTGCACGCGCGGCGTGGCGTCCGAATCCGGCGCCGCAGCGTCCGCGCGCAAGGTTGTGTCCGAGAGCCGGAATTCGACCCAGCGACGCTCGTCGACCGATAGGTCGAGCTTCGCGGCTTCTTCGTAGAGATCGTGCGCGCGGCGGAACGATTTCTCGGAGTACTCGCGCTCCGCGTCGGACTTCAGCCGCTCGAAGGAATTCTGTGGCGCCGCGGCAAGCAGCGAGAGCAGCAGGGTGACGACAAGTCTCAACATGACGCGTATAGGACGGGGACGCGCGTCAAAAAGCAACTACGTAGGGCGTGGCTTCAGCCCGCCCCCACGTGGATGGGCGGGCTGAAGCCACGCCCTACGTCACGTTCTTCTTCAGCCACGCGTCCACCTCTTCGGGGTGGAAGCCGAACGGACCCGGCTCGCCTTTGTACACGATCGTGCCGCGCGCATCGATGATGTAGAAGCGCTCCGGCCAGCCGGCGTAGACCTTCTCCACACGATCATCCATCGAGTCGATGGCCAGAGGAATCGGGTACTGGAAGCGCTTCACGAAATCGTTCGCGATCACCACGCGGTCGCCGAGGGAGCGGGGCTGGCGGTAGCAGACGTTCTCTTTTTCGTTCGAGTCCATCTGCCACTCGTCGAGCGGATGCGCCTCGCGGATGTAGACCGTCTGGAAGCGCACCCGGTCGCCGTACTGCTCGTGCATTTTTCGGAGCTGGTCGACCGACCGGCGGAAGGGAGGTCACGTGAAGCTGCCGAAGATGAGCACCGTCGGCTTCGCGGCGTTCGTCTCCAGCAGCGGCGCCTGCGACTTGCCGTCGAGCGCGACCAGCATCCCGGCCGGCGCGCGGTCGCCGACTTTGAGGTCGCCCTCGCGGCGCTGGTCGTAACGGATCATGCCGATCACGTTGCGCGGGCCGATCTTCGCGACCATCACTCCGGCGCCGATGACGATCAAGGCCACGACTGCGAGCAGGATCTTCTTCCACATGAGAGGCGAAGATTGTAGCGCTATCATTTCGCGCATGCACAACTCGCCGCTGCGTTTCACGGCGCCACCGCGCCGCGTCCCGCTCTCGCTTCGCGTCGCGAACTTCTTCAACGGAGGCGCGCAGCTCGGTTGGGGCGTCTTCGGCTTCGGGATGATCTTCTTCTGGGTGTTCGCCGGAAACGCGGACTTCTCCAAACTCACCTTCCATCCCGACGGCCGCGTGTTCGGGCGCGTCACGAGCGTCGTCGACACCAACGCGTCGGAAAACAAAAGTCACATCCGCGCGACTCACTACCAGTACTCCGTCGCCGGCGAGCTGTACAACGGAACGTCGTACACGACCGGTGGAACGCCGGCGGCTGAAGACGAAGTGACGATCGAATACGACGAAGGCAACCCCTCGCGCTCGCGCATCGAGGGCATGCGCCGCTCGATGTTCGGGCCGTGGGCGGCGATCGTGGCGATCTTCCCCGCGATCGGCCTCGCGTTCCTCATCCCTTGCACGCTCTGGGGACGCAAACGCAATCGCCTACTGCGCGAAGGACTCCTGACCACCGGCAAGGTGATCGACGTGCGCCCGACGAACATGACCATCAACAAACAGCCGGTCTGGGAAGTGGTCTACGAGTTCCACGACCGCAACGGGCAGCGCCGCGAAGCCTCTGCGCGCTCCACGGACACGACGCGACTCCAGGACGAAGATGCCGAGCCGTTGCTCTACGATCCGAACGATCCGTCGAAAGCATGTGTGCTCGACGAAGCACCCGCGCGTCCGAAGTTCGACGTCAACGGCGAGCTCGAAGGACGTCCGCTCGCTGCCGCGCTGAAGCTGATCCTTCCGGGGATCGTGATCGGCGCGCACGCGTTGATGCTGTGGGTGAAGTACGGTCGCTGACGTGACGACGCTCGCACGCCGGCTCAACGCTTTCGACGCGACCATGCTGGTCATGGGCGGGATCATCGGCTCGGGTATCTTCATCAACCCGTACGTCGTCGCCCGCCAGGTGCACACACCCGCGCTGATCCTCGGCGTGTGGGCCGCGGGCGGCGCGATCGCGTTGATCGGCGCGTTCATCTACGCCGAGCTCGCGGCGTTGCGCCCGGAGGTCGGCGGACAGTACGCGTATCTGCGCGACGCGTGGCATCCGTCGGTGGCGTTCATGTACGGATGGGCGCTGCTCCTCGTCATCCAGAGCGGCGGGATGGCGGCCGTATCAATGGCGTTCGCGTCCTACACGCTCGACGTCACCAAAGTCGCGATGCCGCAGTGGCTGCTCGCGAGCGGCACGCTCGCGATCCTCACGATCATCAATTGCTTCGGAGTCCGCAGCGGGACGAACACGCAGACCGCGCTGATGCTGCTCAAGCTCGCCGCGATCGCGATGTTGCTCGTCGTCGGCGGAATGTTCGGCGGCACCGTCGCGCACAAGCCGATCACGGAAGCCTCGGCGCCGTTGATGACGATTCTCGCGGCGATGACTCCCGTGATGTTCGCGTACGGCGGATGGCAGACCGCGAGCTTCATGTCCGGTGAGCTAAAGCAACCGCGCCGCGATCTCGCGGTAGGACTACTCGCTGGCGTCGCCGGAGTGATCGCGGTCTACCTCGCGGTCAACTACGTCTGCCTCCGCGTCCTCGGCCCCGAAGGACTCGCCGCAACGAAGACTCCCGCGTCGACGGTGATGTTCGCCGTCCTCGGCGAGCGCGGCGCGATGCTCATCGGCGCCGGCATCGCCATCTCGACCCTCGGCTTCCTCAGCCAGGGCATGCTCACCGCGCCGCGCGTTTATTACGCGATGGCCGAGGATGGCGTGTTCTTCAAGGCGGTCGGGCAGGTGCATCCGAAGACGCGCGTGCCCGTGCTCGCGATCGTGCTGCAAGGCGTCGTCGCGATCGTGATCGCGCTTTCGGGAACGTACGAGCAGATCCTCAACTACGTCGTCTCCGTCGACTTCATCTTCTTCGGACTGACCGGACTCGCGCTGTTCGCCTTCCGCCGGCGATTGCCGTCCGCGGGGTTCCGCACGCCGCTGCACCCGATCTCGACGGCGGTGTTCGTCGCGGCATGCTGGCTGGTGGTCTTCGGCACGTTCATGAAGGAGCCGAAGAACAGCCTGATCGGACTGGGGATCCTCGCGGCAGGGATCCCGTTCTGGTTTGTGATGAAGCGGGCGAGGAAATGAAGCGTTTCCTGCTCATCCTCTTCGCGCTCATCGTCATCCTCATCGGTGTTCTTCTTTTCCGCGCTCTCACCCTCGACTCGAAACAGATCGCGGCCACGCCCGCACCAGCAGTTGCGATCGATCGTGATGCGGCGGTCGCGCGGCTCTCGCAATCGGTGCAGATCCGCACGGTTTCGAGCGAATGGGGGGCCGCCGCCTCGGCGGCCGTACCGCCGGCGCCTCGCCGGCCGGGGGCCGGCGTTACGGCCGGCGAGGCGCCGGCCCTCCAGTTCATCGCGTGGCTCACGCTGTCGTATCCGCGCGTGCACGCGTCGTTGCACCGCGAACTGGTCGGCCACGACGCGCTCCTGTACACGTGGCCGGGCAGCGATCCGTCGCTTCCGCCGCTTCTCCTCATGGGCCACTACGACACCGTGCCCGTCGAGCCCGCGGGGCTCGCGAAGTGGACGCAGCCTCCGTTCAGCGGCGCTGTCGTCGACGGCTTCATCTGGGGACGCGGAACGCTCGACGACAAGCTCACCGTGATCTCGTTGCTCGAAGCCGCGGAACTGCTGCTCGCGCAGAACTACAGTCCGAAACGAACGATCTACTTCGCATTCGGCAGCGACGAGGAGATCGGCGGCACGCATGGCGCGGCGGAGATCGCGAAGCTCCTCGCGTCGCGCCGCGTGAAGCTCGACGCGGTGATCGATGAAGGCGGCCTGCTCACGCTCGGCACAATCGAGGGAACGTCGAAGCCGGTCGCGGTCATCGGCATCGCCGAGAAAGGCTCGGCCACGATCGAGCTGCTCGCGCGCGGCAACGGCGGACACTCGTCGATGCCGCCGCATCGCACGGAAGTCGGAGCGATCGCGGCGGCGGTCGATCGCGTGCAGCAGCGTCCCTTCGACGCCGGCATCAGCGGCGCGAGTGCGGCCATGTTCCGCTGGCTCGCGCCGGAAATGCCGCTCGAGCGGCGCGTCGTCATGGCCAACCTCTGGCTTTTCGAGCCGGTGCTCGAAAAGCAGGCGAAGCGCTCCACATCCTTCAACGCGATCCTGCGCACCACCACCGCGCCGACGATCCTCAGCGGCGGCGTGAAGGACAACGTCATCCCTTCCGAGGCGCGGGCTGTCATCAACTTCCGGATTCTCCCGGGAGACTCGGTGCAGAAGGTCGTGGACCACGTAAAGCGCGCGGTCGACGATCCGCACGTTCAAGTGCGGCTCGTCGAGGGATGGGAGCCGTCGCCGGTGTCGGACGCGGAGACGCCGCAGTTCAGCGCGCTGCAGCAGACGATCATGCAGATGTTCCCCGAGGCGCTGGTGACGCCGTATCTCGTCGTCGGCGCGACCGACGGGCGATACTTTCGCTCGCTCACGCCGAACGTCTACCGCTTCGTGCCCGTGGTCATGACCAGGAAAGACCTCGAGCGCGTCCACGGCATCGACGAGCGCGTGAGCGTCGACGCATATCTCGAGGCGATTCGTTTCTATCGGATGCTGATTCTGAACATGGGAGGTAGCTCATGACCGAAGTCCTGCAGCGTGCGTTCGTCGAGAAGCTCATGTTCGGAACCGGCCGCGCGCGGCGGTTCACACAGGACTCGCCCGTGCTGCCCGACGTCTGGCTCGCGTACGCCGGCGCGCTGGAAGAGGACACCGTCCTTCGCAGCAAGCGCGGTGCGCTGGAGCTCCTCCTCACGCCGTATCGCGACGCGCCTCCGGGCGTCGTCCGCAACGGGCTCCTCGAGCGGCTGCCGAAGAAGAGCGCGCGCGTGATCTACAACCAGACCACGGTCATGGCCGACATCACCTTCGAGGAGCTCGTGCAGGCCGTGCTTCCGATGACGAAGTGGTGGACTCAGCTCGGCAGGATCGAACTGCTGCAGGACCCGAAGGTGCAACTGCGCGTGGCCAGGGCCGCGCGCGATCCGGAGAATCCGGAGTCGCAGTTCACGAAGGCAGAGCTCGCGGACAAGATCACGAAAAACGTGGTCGCGCTTCCGCCCGACGTCTTCTGGCTCGTGCGCGTCGTCGGCGGACTCGCGCTCGCGCGCACCGGCCAGGCGCTGCCGCGGCTGTTCGAGAACAGCACGAACGAGGACGACTGGCTCGCGATCGTGAAAGCGGTGGCGGCGCTGGTGAAGAACCACGCCCCCGCGCCGGACACTCCGCTGGTGTATGTCGCCAGCCTGAATCGCGCGGCATGGACGAGCGTGAAGGAGTCGCGGCTCGCGATCAAAGCCGATGCCGCGCGGCAGCTCTTCAACATCTCCTGCAGCAACATCCACTGGGCGATCCTCGATGGCGGCATCGACGCGCGCCATCCCGCGTTCCGCACCGATCCCCAATCGAAAGCGCCGTGGAACAAGAACACGCGCATTCTCGGCACGTACGACTTCGCGCTCCTCGCGAGCCTGCTGGCCGGACAGTATTCGCCGCGCATCGAGCGGCTGCGCAAGGAGAATTCGGCCGAAGGGAAGGAAACGAAGGAACGGGTCGCGCGACTGAAGAAGATGCTCGAGGCGGGCGACACCGTCGACTGGAAGGTGATCGGTCCGCTGTTGAACGTGCCGCACGACGATGGCGATTACGAGGCGCCGAAATACGATCACGGCACGCACGTCGCCGGTATCCTCGCCGCGAACTGGCCGGAGAAGGAGATCACCGGTGTCTGTCCCGACATTCTTCTCTATGACCTGCGCGTGCTGACGCCCGAGGGCGTGGGCGAGTTCGCGCTGATCTCGGCAATGCAGTTCCTGCAGTGGATGAACTCCACGCATGGCCACAAAGAAGTGCACGGTGCGAACGTCAGCGCGTCGATCCGCCACGACGTGTCGAACTACGCGTGCGGACGCACTCCCGTGTGCGATGAAGCGGAGCGGCTGGTGTCGTCGGGCGTGGTGGTCGTCGCCGCCGCGGGAAACTACGGGCATCGCCGTTATGCGACGCCGGAAGGGACGGCGGTGGAGGCCTACAACACGGTGAGCATCGTCGATCCCGGAAACGCGGAAGCGGTGATCACGGTGGGCGCCACGCACCGCGCACGACCGCACACTTACGGCGTGAGCTATTTCTCGAGCCGCGGCCCGACCGGCGACGGCCGGCAGAAACCGGACCTCGTCGCGCCCGGCGAGAAGATCACCGCGCCGGTGCGGGACAACGCCACGGGAATCAAGGACGGCACGAGCATGGCCGCACCGCACGTCAGCGGCGCCGCAGCGCTGCTGATGGCGCGCCATCAGGAACTGATCGGTAATCCCGCGCGCGTGAAGCAGGTCCTCTGTCAAACGGCAACGGACCTCGGCCGCGAGCGATATTTCCAGGGGCACGGGATGCTGGACGTGCTGAGGGCGTTGCAAGCCGTCTGAGAGAGTCGCAAAGTCGCAAAGTCTCAGAGTCTCAAAGAGCGTTCCAGCCAACTTCTTTGAGACTTTGCGACTTTGCGACTTTGCGACTCATGCGATCATCACGCGCCGATGCGTGTCGTTCTCGCAGTCATTCTTCTCGCGATCGCCTGCGGCCCCGGCTCCGAACCGAAATCGGGGCGCGAGTTGTACCTCGCGTATGGTTGCGCGGCGTGCCACGGCGTCGACGCCGACGGACTCGGGCCGGGTGCGGGACTGTCGTACGTGAAACCGCGTGATCTCACGAAACTCGACGCGTACCGCGGGCCGAGCAGCGTGGAAGGCATCGCGTCGACGATCGGGTTCGGCGTCGCCGACGGCCGCACCGGCATGCCCGCCTATCCCGACATCCCGAAGCGCGAGCGGATCGCCATCGCGGAGTATCTCCATGCCCTCGCCGCCGAGCCGGCCGTGCCACGCCTGCGCGTCCGCGACCCGTGGGTGCGCACGCCCAATCCAGCCGTCGACATCGCTGCGGCGTTTCTCACGATCGAGAACAACACCAGCGCGCCGATTGCGCTCGTCGCGGTGTCGTCGCGCGGCGCGAAGATCGTCGAGATGCACGAGACGAAGACCGTCGACGGGATGATGTCGATGCAGAAGGTCGAGCGGATCGTCGTCCCTGCGCGCGGCGTGACGAAACTCGCGCCGGGCGGCTCGCATCTCATGCTCATCGAGCTCGCGCAGCCGCTCGCGCCGCCTGTCGAGCTGACGCTGCGCTTCGACGACGGAACGGTGCTCACGACATCCGCGGAGATTCGCGATGCGCAATAGCCTCCTCGCGCTCACGCTCACTCTCTTCGCGTGCGCACAGCCGGTGAAGCACGAGAAGCTGATGGACATCGCCGACTTCGAGCTCGTCGATCACGACGGGCGCATCTTTCGTTCCGCGTCGCTGAAAGGCGATCCCGCGCTTCTCTTCTTCGGCTATACCCACTGCCCCGACGCCTGTCCGACGATGATGGCCAAAGTCGCGCGCGCGTATCGCGACGCCGGCCCGTCCGCCCGGCACATCCCGACGCTCTTCATCAGCGTCGACCCGCGCGATACCCCGCCAGTATTGAAGCAATACCTCGGATACTTCGGTGCGGTCCCCGCGAAAGGCCTCACCGGCACGAAGCCGCAGATCGACGCTGTCGTGAAGCAATTCGGCGCGCGCTACGAGATCCGCGACAGCGGCTCCGCTGCCGGTCCGCTCGTCGATCACACGGTGCGTCTGTATCTGCTCGATCGCGACGGCGATGTGGTGAAGCTGTTCGATCCGACAGTGGATCCGGCGGAAATTGCGAAGGAGATGAAGTCGCTGTAGCGATATCCTCCCACGCATGATCGAACGCAGCACACAGGACGGCATCGCCACCCTCCGCCTCGCGCACGGCAAAGCGAGCGCTCTCGACCTGGAGCTCCTCGAGGCGGCCGCACTCGCGATCGCGGAAATCGGCGCGTCGGACGCGCGCGCGGTCATCCTCACCGGCACGCACACGATCTTCTCCGCCGGCGTCGATCTCTTCCGCCTCCTCGACGGCGGACGCAATTACGCGGAGCGTTTCGTCCCCGCGCTCTCGCGGATGCTCCTCGAGCTCTTCGCGATGCCGAAGCCGCTCGTCGTCGCGGTGAACGGCCACGCGATCGCGGGCGGCTGCATCTTCACTCTTTGCGGCGACTATCGCCTGATGGCCGCGGGCAACGCGCGCATCGGCATCCCGGAGATGCTGGTCGGCGTTCCGTTTCCTGCCGCGGTTCTCGAAGTGATCCGCTTCGCCGTGCCGACGCAGTATCTGCAGATGCTGATGTACACCGGCCGCACGGTGACACCCGACGAAGCCCTGCGCGTCGGCCTGATCGACGAAGTCACGGACAACCTCGACGCGCGCGCCCAGGAAATGGCGCGCCACTTCGCGTCACTCCCCGCCGACGCCTTCACTCTCGCCAAACGCCAGCTCCGCGACAAAGTGATCACGCGCGCGAAGCACTACGCACACGAATTCGACGGCGAAGTCCTGGAAGCGTGGAGTGCACCGGAGACGCACGCGCGCGTGCGCGATTACCTGGCGCGGACGGTGAGGAAATCATGAACGCACTCATTGCCCGCGAAACCGGCGTCGCATTCGAAGAGATCACCGACGACGACCTCCCGAAAGGCGGCGTCACCGTCGACGTCGCGTATTCGTCGCTGAATTACAAAGACGGACTCGCGGTCACCGGCCGCGGACGCATCGTCCGCAAGTTCCCGATGGTCCTCGGCATCGACCTCGCCGGCACCGTCGTCGATTCGGACACCGACGAATACAAGCCCGGCGATCGCGTGCTCGCCACCGGCCAGGGCCTCGGCGAGCTGCACTGGGGCGGCTACGCGCAACGCGAGCGCGTGCCGGCGGACGCGCTCGTGTCCGTGCCTGACGGAATCTCGCTCGAGCAGGCGATGCAGATCGGCACCGCGGGCATCACCGCGATGCTTTGTGTGCTCGCGCTCGAACAAAACAGCGTTCTTCCGGACGAGCGTGAAGTCATCGTCACCGGCGCGGCGGGAGGCGTCGGATCGCTCGCGATCCTGCTCCTCGCGAAGCGCGGCTATCGCATCGCCGCATCGACCGGACGTCCGGAGCTCGAGGACTACCTCCACAGCCTCGGCGTGACGACGATCGTTCATCGCGACGAGCTGTCGTCCGCGGGCGCACCCATGCAGAAAGAACGCTGGGCGGGCGGCATCGACACCGTCGGCGGCGTGACACTCGCGAACGTGTTCGCGCAGACCGCGTACGAAGGCGCAATCGCGTGCTGCGGCATGGCCGGCGGCCACGAGGTGAACGTCACGGTCTGGCCGCTCATCCTCCGCAACGTCTCCCTCCTCGGCGTGAGCTCGCTGCGCACGTCGAAGGCGAAGCGCACCGAAGGATGGACGCGCCTCGCACAAGATCTCGACGCGAAGAAGCTCGCGGAGATCTCGCGCACGGAACCGCTCTCGCGCATCTTCGAGCTCGCGGAGGAAATTCTCGCGGGGCGGGTGCGGGGGCGCGTGGCGATCGACGTGAACGCTTAGAGTGACGCGATGTTTCCGAGGACGACCCACAACCCAGCGTTCGCGATCACGATGAGCGCGAATCCCGTGATCAGCCGCGACATCGCGCCGGGCGGCAGTCCTTTCGCAGCGCCTGCGACCAATCGCAGATCTTGCTTCGCATCACTCACCAACTCGTTCCCCGCCGCGACGTAGCGTCCGTACGCCGTCACCGTCGCGCCGCTCGCGACGATCGTCTCCTTCGACTCGACCCCGCGCACGCTCGCCGGCGCCGCTCCCATGCGCCAGTCGATGCGCAGAGGCGTCGGCTGCTTGTGCAGATTGCTCGTGTACTTCGCGATGTCCATGACGGTCGAGAGATCCTGGAACGACGTCGCATCGACGTACGCCTGCGCGTCTCCTGACTGCGAATCGAATCCGCTGCACGACGGAAAGGAACCGAGCGCGATCGTTCCGTGCGCCGAGTGAATCGCGCAGCGTGCGACCGCGAAGCCGATGTAGTCGTGGCCGACGTCATAGCGATACGCCACGCATTCGCGCCCGCTGAGCGGAGCATGCAGCGGCTCGAACGTCGGACGGATCTCGCCCATCACCGCAGCGAATTCGCCGTCGCGCGGACGACTGCCGCGCAGGAAATGCTCGCGAGCTTCGAGATCGCGCATCGCGGAGCGCGCGCCGTTCATCATCACCAGCCCGAACCACACCAGCGACGCCGTGACTGCCGCGCCGAAGAGCGCGCCTTCGATCGGCAGATCGGTGCGGGACAGAGCGAACGCGTACGCGAGGAACAGCGCGATCCAGAGGGCGAGCACGATCGAACAGCGGCGCATGCGCGGTGATTACCGCACGCCGGCAATCGCCCCGTCCAGAAACTTCTCGATCGTCGCCGCGTCCGGATCGCCCTTCAGCACCGCGCCGGTCCAGTGACCGCGGAACCACTCGCCGACCGACAGCGGCGGCAACTCGATCGGCATCGGCGTGTTGTAGACGTACCAGTACGGCTCGTCGATCGCGTCATCGCCCGCGAGAAACCCGACGCCGATGGTGCCGATGAGGAACGCGACGTCGAAGTGATGCGGCCACAGACGCACCGGCGACGCACCCGGATTCCGCGTGCGCATTCGCTCGAGGATCGCCGCGGCCTGCGCATAAAGTCGCGCGATCGTCGCGAGCTGACGCTCGTCCGGATCGAGCGTTCCACTCGAGGTCTGCACGCGCTCCAGCGGGCGTCCGAGGCGCTCCTCGTAAAAACGAAATCCATCCTCGATCGTGCGCCCGCGCAGCGGATACTCATGCACGCGGCTATCGATGATCAGCAGCAGCGTGAGATCGCGCAGACGCAACCCCGATCGAAACCGTCCGTCGACCAGCTCCTGCACGAACGCGTCGTGCACGTCCGACCACGTGAAGCTTTGATGCGAATGATCCGGTCGCGGCGAAGCGTGCGTGCGGCCAACGCCGGCGGCCGGCTGGATTGCGTCGTGAACCTGCTTTCGCGTGGCCTGCATGTGCGTTGGATGCCGCGAAAGTGTTGCTCGTTTCGCAATGTAACCGCTTTCAACATCCGGCATCCAACCTGCGCAAATGAACGCCGCGCTTCTCCGCCTGATTCACGGCATCTCCACGGCCGCGCCGGAGTGTTTCTTCCGCGCACTCGCACGCGAGCTCGCGCAGGTCCTCGGCGTCGACTACGCGTTCGTCGCGGAGTTGACCGGCGGCGCGCCGATGCGCGGACGCACGGTCGCGTTGTGGGGCGACGGCGCGTATCGCGACAACGTCGAGTACGACCTCGACGACACGCCGTGCATCGACGTCGTCGAGCGCGGCTTCCGCAGCGTCAGCGGCGAAGCGCGCGCCTGCTTCCCGCGCGACGCGATCTTCGCCGAGCTCGAGATCGACAGTTACGCCGGTATCGCCCTCGTCGACGACGACGCCTTCGTCGGCTGGCTCGCGGTCATGCATCGCGGTCCGTTCGCGGACGAAGAGCTCGTGCGCAGTGTGCTCGAGTTCATGGCCGCGCGCGCAACCGCCGAGTTGCGCGCACGCATTCTCCACGAGGCGCTCGCGCTCGCACAGGAGAAATCGATGCGCGACGACCTCACGCAGCTCGCGAACCGCGCGCACTTCCATCAACAGCTCGAGGTCGCGCTGCAAGCCGCGCGTCCGTTCGCGGTGCTGTTCCTCGACCTCGATCGCTTCAAGGTCGTCAACGACAGCCTCGGACATCCCGCCGGCGACGCGCTGCTGATCGAGACCGCGATTCGCATCCGCGACGCAATCCGACCCTGCGACTTCGCCGCGCGCCTCGGCGGCGACGAGTTTGCGGTGCTGATCGACGGCGCGGGCGAGACCGATGCGAGTGCCGTCGCGCGACGCATCGCGCAGCTGATCGAGAAGCCGTTCGCGATCGCGGGGCAGGACGTCTACACGACCGCGAGCATCGGCATCGCCTGCAGTCGTGGACAATATCGCGACGCGGGCGACGTGTTGCGCGACGCCGACACGGCGATGTATCGCGCGAAGTCGAGCGGCAAGGCGCGCCACGCGTTGTTCCACTCCGGCATGCACCTCGAGGCCGTCGATCGCATGCAGATCGAGATGGACCTCCGCCGCGCCGTCGATCGCGAGCAGCTCCATCTCGTCTATCAGCCGATCGTGACGATGCGCGACCGCGCCGTCGTGAGCTACGAGGCGCTGCTGCGCTGGACGCATCCGCTGCGCGGTCTGGTCATGCCGTCGACGTTCATTCCGATAGCCGAAGAGACCGGGAGCATCGTCGGGCTCGGCGAGTGGGTGCTGGAGCGCGTCTGCCGCGACCTGCACTTCTGGCCCGACGCGATCATCAACGTGAATCTCTCCGCGGTGCAGTTGCAGCACGCCGATCTCGTGCAGCGCATCGCCTCGATCGTGCGGCAGAACGCGTCGCGCGTGCGGCTCGAAGTGACGGAAAGCGCGATCGCCGCGCACCCGGACGCGGCCGAGCACACGCTGCGCGCGATTCGCGACCTCGGCATCCAACTCTGCATCGACGACTTCGGCATCGGCTATTCGTCGCTCGCGTCGCTGCTGCGACTTCCGTTCTCGTCGCTGAAGATCGATCGCAGTCTCATCGCCGGACTTGCCGATTCGGTGGAGCATCGTGAGATGGTCGCCGCGATCACGGCACTCGCACACAACCTCGGACTCGACATCGTCGCCGAAGGAGTCGAGACCGCCGAGCAGTTCGCGATTGCGGAACGGCTCGGCGTCGACTTCGTGCAGGGCTACTTCATCTCCATGCCATTGCCGGCCGAGGAGCTGGCCGGCACGGCCGGCAGCGCTGGTTGGCTTAGCCTTGGGCACGTGCGGTCCCTCCGAGGCGACTTCCGGCCGAGGAGCTGATCGGCGTTATCCTCCGCTGAGTGATGAACGACAGATCGATCCTTCACGACCGCGTCCGCGAGACGCTCGACGCTGCCGGCGCGGAGTACGAAGTGCTCGCGTGCGAGCCGCATCTCGCCGACACCGCCGAGTTCTGCGCGCACTACGGCATCTCTATGGACGAAGCATGCAACGCGATCCTCGTTGTGTTGAAGACGACGCCGCGGCGCTACGTCGCGTGCCTCGTCCGCGCCGACACGCGCCTCGACGTGAACCGCAAAGTGTCCGAGCTCACCGGCGTGAAGCGGCTCTCGTTCGCGTCGTCCGAGGAGACGGCTGAGCTGACGGGGATGCTCATCGGCGGCGTCAGCATCGCCGGCCTCCCGGACGGCATCCCGCTCTACGTCGACCAGCGCGTGATGGAGCGCCCACGCGTGATCATCGGCGGCGGCAACCGCCACAGCAAAGCGCGCCTCGCTCCGTCGGAGCTGCTGAAGCTCCCGAATGCGAGCGTCGCGGACATCGCGACGCCGCGGGAGTAGCTTCCAGGCGGCCGGAATATCAACCGCCGACTGCTGTTAACCGCCCTTGACTGCGAAATTTGCCTTCGGTATCTTCCGCGTCCCACGCCCACTCGTGGCGCATTCGTCTAGGGGTCCAGGACGCCGCCCTCTCACGGCGGTAACACGGGTTCGAATCCCGTATGCGCTACCAAATCAACCCTCGCTCCGAGGTTTGCTGCCTCTGGTGACACGCGTCTCCGAAGTGGCTCGTGTGGCGCCGCACGATCGGCCGCCCACGGAAACGGAGGCGCGATGGACCACTCTGGCGCTCTCAATTCGGTGAGAAGTAGCGCGGTGTCGAGCGCGGGTAGCCGGACGCTGGGCGCTCTCCTCACGACACGCGCCGCATCGGCAATCCAGCGCATGTCGCCGGTCAACTGGTGAAGGCGAAGCATGGCCAGCGCACGCGTCAGAGGCCGGCTCGGTAGCCTCGCAGCGAGTGCAAGCGCCTTGTACTGATCATCGGCGAACACGTCATGTGCGAGCGCCCAGAGCCACACATCGCCGCCGTTGGTCTCGCGCAGTGCCTCGAGGCGGGAGCGGAGATCGGGTTGGACCGCGGCGGCGCCGGTCTTTGCGAGCGCCAGCGCGACCTGAGTCAGCAGCGGTTCGGGCTGACGGCTAGGTCCCAGGAGCTCATCGAGCCGCCGCGCCGCCCACGCTGCGAGTGCCATCACCTCCGATGATCGCGAGGTCACGCCTTCCAGAATGCTCGCCGCGGCCCGCATAACCACACCCACTTCGCGGCGTCCTCGCATCCGCTCGGCCTCCGCGAGAAACGCGGCGACGGCCCTGCTCTCCGCGCGCGTATCGGATCGAGCACGGGCCGCGAGTGCAGCCACCGCTTGCGCAGCAGGATCGGTCCCGGCACGCCCGATGAGGATTTCGGCGGCAGCGAGCAGTTCCGCATCCTCCAGCACGAGTGCGGCTCGCAGTGCGAACCATGCTTCGGCGAGCGGATCGGCGAAAGGAATCAGCATTCGTGCGTTCTCGACCGCGGTGTCGAACGCACGCTGGGCAGAGTCAGGCCAGCGCGGGATTGCGAACCTCTGTGAGCGGGAGGATGAAAACGCGCGCGCGAAGCCCGTCACGTCGGGAAAGCGATCAGCGGGTCGTCTCGCGAGGCCGCGCCGCACCACGTCTTCAACCTCGGGCCAGCTCGGAACCCCTCGCGCGGCAAACGGCAGCGGCGGTCGCTCCACGATGCGCCGCAGGAGCTCGTCATGAACAAAGGGTGCGTCGATCGGCTGCAGTCCGGTGAGCAGCAGATACGCGAGCACCGCGATCGCATACTGCTCCGATGCGCGAGTCGCTGCCGGCGGCAGGCGTCTCTCCAGCAACGCGGCAGCCAGGTCGGGATCGTAAAACTGCGGGATGCCCGAGCGCAGCGGATCGACCGTACGGCCGGACTCGATCGGGCGGGCGTTGCCGAAATCGAGGATCACGATGCGACCGTCATCGCGCACGAAACAGTTTCCGGGGTGAATGTCGCCGTGGAGGACGCCTCGCTCGTGGAGCCGGCCATACGCGTCCAGCATGCGGCCAACGATGCCGTGAAGACGGCGCCGGTCCCGCGCCGCGCGAGCCTGTTGCGCGGCGACGGCGATCGACACGCCATCGCACCACTCCATCGCGATGAACGGCCGCTCGCGCCCGATCTCCGCGCGGACGAGCTTGGGCGAATCGACTCCGTCCAGGAGCTCGAGCACATGCGCCTCGTTAGCCAGCGTGGCCTTTACGTGCGGGCGATCGTCGCGCGCGATCTTCAGCGCCACGGCGCCGTCGGGTCCCTGGGCCCGATAGACCTCCGTGTCCTCCAGCGACCGGACCAGCGCCTCGATCTCGAACCCGGCGAGCTCCTGGCCGACGGCGAGACTAGGTGTCAGTGCCGCTGCATCCGGAGAGCCCTCCGGAACGAGGATCCGTGCTTCGACGAGAGCGGCCAACGCGTCGAACGCGAGATCGAGCATGTCGAAGGGATCCTGATCGTGCGCGCTCGCGAAACGCGAGACGGCGTCCGTGAGCAGGCTCGGCACGCGGAACTCCGAGATGAGGTCCGCGAGCGGCGCCGGGACCAATCGCGTGGTCACGCGGAATCCAGGCCGCGTAATGACGGACTGCCCCTCCTCGACCGGGCCGATCCTGGCGCGCAGCCGCGGCGCGAGCTCCGACACCGGCAGGAACTTCGCGTCCGGCGGCAACAGGAACAACGTCGTGACGACGTCGGATGCAGGCTCGATCATGACGAAACTCCGTCGCCGAACGCATCGGCGCCGGGCTCCCAGCGATCGGGATCGACGCCGGCCAGGCGAATATCGGCGAGCACGCCCTGCACAGGATCATCGCTCTGTGCCGCGCGCCGTGCGGTCAGGCTGTTCGCCAGCTTCCTCGTGATCCACACTCTCCAGCTCACAAGGGCATTTCCCGTCGGCGGATCGACACCCGCGGACAACATCCCGTTCCCACCCATCTCGGCGGTGAAGGGCACTCCTTGTGCCGGAAAACCACGAAGCGACAGCTCGAGCGCCGCGGCCACTGCTTCCATGTGACCGCGGTCGTCGAAGTACGCGACGATCTTGTCGGGCCGCAACAGACCCTCGAGCCCGCGTCCGACTTTGAACGACCGGACCTCGGATCGCACGAACTGATCTGCGATGCGGGGAAACGCGTCCGCCAGCGCCTCGGGCCTGGGACTGACATAGAGCTTACAGGCGGCGGAGAGCTGCGCAGGAGACCCGCTGCGTGCGAACGAGTACCAACCGGCGTACGAGGTCGCCTCGTACACGGCCTCCAGGCGCCGGCGTACCGCGCCGGCCACGGTCAGGCCGAGGACGGTCATCGGATCGTCCTCGGGCCCGAAGTCCCGATCGAGGGCGGGGCCGCGGGGCACCGTACCGAAGCGGTAGAGCCAGTGCGCAACGTCCGCCGGGACCTTCGACGAAGTGCTGGCCGCCATACGAAGGGCGGCCAGCGACAACTGTTCAATGCGTCCGTTCACGCATCACCTTCCGAGGGTTAGCGCAGTTCCTTGAGCGCGCCTTCGAGCTGAGCACGAACGTTCCCCACCTCTGCGCCGCGCGGCGCTTGTGCGGCGGCGGCCTGGTCCATGAAGGCCACGGTCTCCGCGAGCTGGCGCCTCATGCGCGGAAGGTCACTGACCTTGTGCACCGCCAGACCGTAATGGACGACCGGAGTCGTCGTCGGCGGGATCGTCTCCAGAGAGGTTCCGTTGCAGTTCGGATCGGGCATTCCGGCGGAGCCGCCGCCCAGTGCGGCAAACGCCGCGCTGGCCACGACCGCCGCGCCGATCTCGTGAATGGCGGCCCGAATCGCGGGATTGCCTCCGGCGTTGCCGGCCACGAACGCGCGCGCGACCTCGTCGAACTGCTTCGCCTTCACCGCGTCGATGATCGTGCCGCGAACGCCCTCGATGTAGGCGAGGTTAGCCAGCACACTGGCAATCGGGGAGATCGGACTGGGCGGGATCACCGTATCTTCCCCCGGCATCCAGGTTCCCCCACGCCCTCCCCCCGCAACCGTGACGACCAGATCCTTGATGAGAAAGTCGCGACGAACAAAACCCTTGGCCATAACGTCCTCCTTGTTCATGACGATCCGGCCGGATCAATCCAACATTGAGCTCGGCGTCTCGCCCAATTGAGAGTGGACGCGCAACGAAGCGGATCTGCCCCGCGGCGGCTGCAGCGGTTTCATGCGCGTTTCTCTTTTGGTGTAGTGATGCAGATGTGGAATCCGTTTCGTGCTCTTTTGGAACGCGTCCGGATGCGATCCACCGCAGCATGCAAGGACGGCACAGGCGGCGAACGCCGCGAGATGCCAGGGGCAGGTCTGATGCATCAGATCAGGTCGCGCGTTCGCCACTCCCGCCGCTCTCCGTTACTTCCGCCAGACGGCGGCGGAGCGCTCTGGCGTTGGACGGGTTCAGCGTGATGGCGCGGCGGAACAGGCGCGCCGCGCGATCGAATGCCAGTGCTGCCGCCGCGTTCTCCGCGGCGCGCTCCACGTACACAGCCGCGCGATCGGGCAGGCCGGCCGCGAGCAGATGATCCGCGAGCAGTTCGGCATCAACCTCGAATTTCTCGAGCGCCGCTGCCAGCTGCGCATGCCGCTGGCGCAACTCTTTTTCGTCGAGCATCGACAGGGCCGCCTCGGCGATGCGCTCGTGGTACGGCTCCACCGCTTCTCCCTGCACCGTCTCTCTCCCGCGAATCAGATTCTGCGCCGCGAGTGTCGTGAGCGTCTTCTCGAACTCACCGCCGCTGAGCGCGCGATGGAGAGGCGCGCGAAGAATCGGACGTCCGTGAACCGCGATCATCTGCAGTAGACCGAGCTCGGAAGGAGGCAGGCTCCGCAACCCCACCTGCAGGACCTCGAGAATCGTTGCATCGCGGCGGAGGACGGTCGGCCCCGCCATCGAGAATGCGCGAACGAGCTCGCTGATGAAGAACGGACTGCCACCCGACTCGTCGGCGATGATGGCGGCCACCTCGGCGGGATCGCTGATGCTGTCGCCGAGGAGCTCCAACGCCAAGTCCCGCGACTCTTCGGGAGTGAGCGGATCGAGGATCAGGTCGCGCGCCGGAACACGTTCGCGGAACGCGCGAACGAACGGACTCGAGTCCGCCGCATCCGAGCGATACGCAGCGATGAACAGGAGCGGCGGGGCATCGGGCGGACGCAGCACCTCGTCGAGCAACTCCGCACTGTCGACATCGCCCCACTGCAGATCATCGATGAACAAAACGAGCTTCGTACGCTCGGCAAGCCGAAGCAACAGTTCGCGCATGGTGGCGAATGCGCGTTGCCGCAGATCGTGCTGGTTCGCATCGAGAGCGGGTACGACGCGCCGGCGCATCCGCATCAGATCGCCGAGACTGCGGAGGATCGGAAAGAGTTGTTCTGCCGCGCCGATGTCGCGTGGCAGGAGCGCGTCGATGTCCGAGGAATCCAGACGCGAGGTGTACCGATGCAGCGCATCCACGAGACTGTCCACGCCCTTGTAAGGCACGGACTCGCGCTGGTAACAGCGTCCGGTGAGAACCAGAAGCCCAGGGACCTCGTCGCGCCTCTCTTCGAGGAACGCGCGGACGAGCGCGGTCTTCCCCGCGCCGGAATCCCCTTGCACGCAGATCGTCGTCTGCGTGCCTTCGACCGCGGCTGCGAATGCATCGCGCAGACCGCGCAGATGCTGCTCGCGACCGACGAGGAGATGCGAGCCACGCGCCGCGAAAGAAATATGCGCCGGCGCGGAGGCGCCGAGGCGCGCCAGGATTTCGTCGACGGAGGCGCGGGCGGCGGGATCAAGGCGGAGCAGATCGCGGCAGAGATCATCGAACTGCGGCGGGATGCCGGGCACAATCGTGCTCGGCGGCGGAACGTCGCCGGCGCGCTTCGCGTCGAGAATCTCCACATACGAGCCGCGAAACGGCACGTGGCCGGTGAGCGCCTCGTAGAGCATGATCCCTACCGCGTACCAGTCACTCGCAGGCCCGAGGGGCGCCCCCTCCGCCTGCTCCGGCGACATGTAGGCCGGTGTACCCGACGTCGCGACGGTGTTCGTTCCGGGCGAGAAGAGATCGGTGTCGAGCACGAGCCCGAAGTCGAGGAGAACGACGCGATGGTCTTCCGCGCCCACGAGCACATTCGACGGTTTGATGTCGCGGTGCAGCTTGCCGGCGCTGTGCAGCGCGACGAGTCCGGTGGCGAGCTCCGGCAGCGCGTGCGCGAGACGATTCGGGTTGGCGGCGCGGATCCCGGCATCGGCTGTCTGCTCCTGTTCATCGCCCGCAGACGTGAACGGAGTCCCTCGAACGTACTCGATGAAGTTCCCGCCACGGATCAACTCCATCGAGACGAACCACTGATCTCCCTCGGAGACGAGGTCGTAGAGCCGCACGAGGTTGCGCTCGGCCATGTCACTGAGAGACCGGAACTCGCGCTTGAAACGATACAGCGCGTCAGGCGTCGCCTGCCGCAGCGCCTTCAGGGCCAGGAACTTGTTCCGAACCGGATCGAAGACTTCGTAGACGATGCCGAAGCTGCCGGCTCCGATCTGACGCCGGACGTGGTACCGGTTGCCGATGGTGTCGCCGGGATTCATGGACCCACCAGATCATAGAGCGTTCCCGCGCCGCTCGCACGACTCAGCGCCTGCGCGATGCAATCTCGTACGGCCCGAGGCGTTGTCCGGGAGTGATGGTCGTCGGGCTCATGGGCTTGCCGGCCGGTCTGATTGAATCGGATTGGACGCGATTGGCGCCGCGTCCCATAAGCAAACTCCTACCGTCCATTTCTGAACGGTATACAGCCGGAAAGATTGATCTCTGGCCTTCTGCCGAGTAAGAATAACCGTCTCAACTTCGAGAGATCTTTCGGGAATACGGGCCATCAGCGTGCCTGCGAGCGTGACGGTTCGACAGCGGAGGTACCCGCGATGAACATCATCGTTCTGACTCCGGTGCGGCTGCTTGGCGACGGGCTGGCCGCATGTTTTCGGACGCGCTCCGACATGAATGTGCTTGCGGTCGTGAATGATCTCGAGAGCCTTCGGGACGTGCTGGCTGCGGTCGAAGTCCAGACCGTTCTCGTCGACGTGACGCAAGGCGTCGATCTCTTCGACCTGCGCGCGATCGCGTACGAGTGGCCTGCGGTGCCGCTCGTTGCGCTCGGGTTGAACGAGCAGCGGCAGGAGGTGATCCGCTGCGGACGGGCAGGCTTCGCCGGCTACGTCGCGCGCGACGCCTCCATCGACGCGCTCTGCCAAGCGCTGTCGGAGATCGTCGCGGGACGTCTCGCGTGTCCGCCCGAAATCTCCGGCAGTCTCCTGCGCGCGCTGTTTCGTCATGAATCCGATTCCGGCGAGGAGCTCGATCCCGAGCTGGCATTGACGCGACGTGAAAGCGAAGTCCTCGAGCTCCTCGGCCGCGGACTGTCGAACAAAGAGATCGGATGCGAGCTTTGCGTGAGCGTGGCCACCGTCAAGCACCACGTCCATCACATTCTCGAGAAGCTGAAGCTGGAGCGGCGCGCGCAGGCGATGAGACGCGTGCGTGACGCGCCGTGGCTTGCCCACCCGGCATCGACAGCGAGAAAGTAGAACGGCGCTCACAGTTGCCGCGTGCTCTTGATGATCAGCCACAGGCCCGCCTGCGGCTTCTTGCCCGGGCCGCCTTGCTTCTTCTCGTCCAGTCCCGCTTTGACCTGTTTCTGTTCTTTCGTGGCGGGAATCTCGAACGTCGCGTTCTTGATGATCGATCCGCTCGAGCGGTTCTCTCCGCTGGGCAGCGGCCACAGATTGGGGAGCTCGTCTTTGCCGCCGATCTGCAACTCGACGACGTGATCGACGTCCCATCCGCTCGCGCTCGCAACGAAGCCGAATTTCGCGACGAGGTTCTTGAACTTACCCACGCCGCCGCCGCGCGCCTCCTTGCCTTCGAAGAATAGTTTGGATCCGACGGCCACCTGACTGCCGGCGCCCAGGCCCAGCGTTTCGGAGCCGTCGGGCAGCGTCTGCGGTGCAGTCGGCCGGTATTGATAGACCTTGTCGCCCTTGGCCGTCGGCGGCTGGCCGAATTTCGCGGCCATCTGTTTCTGATCGAGATTCGAGAGCGCTCCCGTGGCGAGATAGAACGTTGGATACGCTTCCGCGCGGCGTTTCGGATAGGAGAACGCCACGGGGTCGGATTCCGTGCCCCAGTCGTCGCCGCTCAACAGCGTCACGAGATGATCGCCCAACTCGTTCATCAGGGCCTCGACTTCCTTCTGCACCTTCTCGTCTTCCGGCTTCGCGTTCTTCGTGAGCTTGTCGACGTCCTTGAGCAATGCGCGCACGGCCTTGATCGCGTCCTGTTTCTTCTTGTCCCCCTTCGCCTCGGTCGCCTTCTCCGCGAGGAATGCCTCGACCGGACGCGGTGCGCTCGACAGAATGAGCTTCGCCCCAGCGCCTTCGCCCTGGAAGTACAACGCGTGCGGCTCGCCTCCGGCGTTGAAGCTCTTCCTCGCTTTCCACCAGCCGATGAGCTTCTTCACGCCCGCTTTCGCCGCGCTGAAGAGTTTCTTCGCCGCGGTGACGATCCAATTGACCAGCCAATCCAACGCCTTGTCGATCGGCGCGCGGACTTTCTGGATCAGCTCCATGACCTTGTCGGCCACTTTGCCCAATCCCGCAAATCCCGCCAGGAAATTGATGGCCAGCGAAAGCACGCCCGCAAGCGCTCTTTCGATGCGCTCCGCGGCACCGGCAATTTCGCCGGCGGCAATGGCGACGATGGAGTCGATGAAGCTCGTGACCACGGCGACGATCTGTTTGATCTTGTTCACGAACACCATGACGGTTTCGTAGATCGAGATGATCGCGGAAATGAACCCCGCTCCCGGAATGAACATGGCGATGAGCTTCGGGATCGCCTTCTTCGTCACTGTATCGACGATGAAGTCGATGATCCCGCCGATCACCATGTCCTTGAGCTCGGACAACTGCTCCTTGATCTTGTCCCACGCCGCGGCGGGCCCGTCGCGCACCAGCGTCACCACGATGTCGAAGCCCGTTTCCATCGCCTTGACCGCAGTCTCGTTCGTCGCCTTGACGAGCTTCTGGCGGATGTTCGCCCACGTGAGTCCCAGCACGGACAACGCGAATTTCACGATCTCGACCAGCGACAGCGCCTTCGGGATGTAAATGCCGGGCAGCGAGCCGGTGAGCCAGTCGATGAGTCCCGCCTGCAGGTGCTGGAAGAAATGATCGGCGAAATTCGAGAAGCCGAGTTTCGCCGCCTTGATGAGGTTGCCCAGGAAGGGCAGAGGGTTCTGAAGGATGCTCTTGAACGCAGCGCCGGTTTTCTTGATGTACAACAGCGCCTTCGGGCTGACGACCTCGAAAATGATTTCGAGCAGCGTCCATATCGCGTTGCCAGCCCAGGTAATGAATTGCAATGCGAAATTGCCGAAGACTCCGGCGATCTTGAGGAACGCCTTCGGCGGCAAAACCAGATCGATGATCTCCAATGATTGCAGCGCGGTCAGGAACAGCGTGGGAATCTGGCGCAGGAATCCCATCAATCCTTCGAGCGCTGTCTGGAACCACGCCCACGCGCGCGCGACCGCATTGGCCTTCTTGAGGTTTTCCCAGATCTCCTCCTGGCCGATGAGCTTCATGAACCCGCCGATCAGGGTGTCGGGCGTGCGAGGAACGGGCTGGTGGGTGATGGGATCTTCTCCCAGCACGGCCTTGAGGAGATCGTAACCACTCGTCTTTTCGGCGAGCGCGGCGAGCGGAAGGAGAATCGCCTCGCGAATGAAGCCGAGGATGTCGGAGACCAGCGCTTTGCCGAAGTCGATCAGACGATCGATCGGCTCGGTGAAAATGCGTTTGCCTCGCTCGTAGACGTCGTCGAGTCGGAAGATGTCCGTCCAGCTCAACGAGTCGAGGAACTTCATCAGCGCCGACTTCAGATTGCCGGCGACCAGACCGAGAGCGCGGACCTGTCCCTCCACCCACGCGCCGACCTTCGCGAAGATGCCGTACCTGTCCAGCGCCTCCGCAATGAGCGCGCCGGTCACGGGGATCAGCTCCAGCAACGCGCGCAGGATGTTCGCCGCACTGCGATCCACGGGCGCGAAGTTGATCGGGTTCATGCCGAGGACGATCGTCAGGAGGCGGAATCCCGGCAGGTAGTTGGCTTTGTCGGCGATCCAGTCGAGGGCGTCGCTGACGCCGAGGCGCTGCACGCGCGGTTCACTGCGTTGCGTGACTTTGGTTTCGACCTTGCGCTGTACAGTGGCCTGCTGTTGGATCGTGTGCGTCAGCTCGTGCGCAATCAGCTCGCGACCACTATTGCTCTGTGGCTCGAATTTGTCTCTGGCGAAGAAGATGTGCTCACCGACCGTGAACGCCTGCGCCTGAACGTCCGCGCTCTGTTGCGCAGCGGCTTCGCCGGTATGTACGCGGACGTGACTGAAGCTCGCGCCGAAGCGCGGCTCCATGTGACTGCGCACGGACGTGGGCAATGGCGCGCCACCCGGGATGTGCGCGCGTGGCGCAGGCGAATGAGCCGCGGGCACCGGTGACGGTGCGGGTGACGGTGCCGCCTCGGCGCGCTGCACGGAGCCTTTCGCCATGGCCTTCGGAGCCTGGGAAGGCTTGGCCGGCGGTTCGCGCATGCGCATCACCTTGCGCGCGGTCTCTTCGGCTTCGCGCTCCGCGGGGTCGGTGGGCTTCGAGATCTTCGCCGGCAGCCGTGTGGCCTTCGACGCGACGCTCGAGTCCTTTGCGCGGGCGATCAGGACCTGCGTCGCACGATTACCCACGCGCTCCTGGAGCGCCCGGGCGGGCGACCGCGGTGTCTCCGCGGCACTACGCTGCACTCGGGGTGAGACAGCGGGCCGTCGCTGCATCGCGGCCGTCGCGTGCATATGCATGCGGTCCACGGCCATGTTCAGGTGCTCGACGCGTCAGCATCAGCGTTTCGTCGGCTTCGGTGGCTTTTTCGGCAATCCCTTTGGCGCAGGCTTCTCCTGCCTTTCGACCATCCGCCGCTCCGCTACCGGCGCTCGTTCAGCTACGGGCGCCGTCGACGGTTTCAGCGTCGATGCTTGCGTCGTCGTCGTTCGCGCTGTGGAACGGAACGCCACGTCCGGACCTTGATCCTGTGGAACGACCCGCCTGATCGTGAGCGGATCGCGCATCAACAGCGGGCGGATGAAGCGGCGGACGTGATAATCCGTAATCCAGTTGTCCGTGTCACCCTCTCTTTCCACACGCGCCAGCAGAATGCACTTACAGTCACAATCGGAGCACTCCCCGCAACTGCACCCGCACTTCCCCGCGTAATGATCGCGATAGCAGGCGGAGTCAGGATCGACGCATTGGCACGGGCTCTCCTCTTCCTCCACGCCGGCTTCCGGCTCGGGGCAGCGGCAGACGCATTCTGGCGGCTCGGCCGCGATGCAGATCTCGTAGCCGTCCCGCTCTCGGGTGCATACCGAGTGCGCCTCGTCGTCGTCCGTTGCACACATGGACGTGCGCGGCGCACAACACTTCGTCGTGCCACAGAGGACGACATAGAAGGGATCGGCCAGGTCCTCTTCGCATTTTTCGTCGATGGAGAAGGTCTTGTCCTTCGGCACATGGACCGGATCGCCGGAACAAGCGAGCGCCAGCCCTGCGCCGACCGTGATCGACACCTTCCCGCACTTCATTTCGGCATCGACCGTCAGTCCGCAGACGACGCCGCAGCCGAAGAAGGATCGGAACAGCAGCCGGCTGAGCTCCCGCGTATAGGAGCTCAACTGCTCCAGATCCTCGTGCTGCAACAGCATGCCTGGCCCAAACCTCGGCCGCACGAGCTTCGACGTATCCCCGGTCTTGCAGATGGTGTTGTTGTTGTTCATGACGAGACTCCTTGACGGCGGTCGGCATACTGGTCACGGTTGGAACCTTCGGGCGCGACAGCGACGCGGAAGGTGGAGAGGAACGTGCCGCCGAGGGTCCCGTTTCCGGTCGGCGCCGGGGCGAGGCCGGCTGCGTTCGCGTCGACCGTCTGTCCATTGCAGTCGACGATGAAATCACCGCGCACTTCGAGCTCCACCAGGACTTCCTGTCCGGGCCATCCGAAGTGCGTCTTGCGGCCTCGCACCGCGTCTTCCACCCATGCGCCATCGAGAACGATCGTCGCTCCGCGCACGTGATCGGCGGGATCTCCGGCGTGCGGAGGGAATCCTGTGGTGTCTACACCCACAATGGGGACACGCATCGTGTGCCACCAGCCGCCTTCGCGCTCCGTGAGGATGACGGTCATGGCGAAACAATCCGGCCGGAGTGTCTTGCGGCGCACGGGACGCGAGAACTGCACCCAGAATTTCTCGGTGACGTATTCCTGCTTGTCTTCTCCGTCCGGCCCGAGTGCGTGCCAGAAATCCATGAAGGGAATTGCTTCTTCGAGGCGATGCCAATCCTTCCAGCCAATGGCGATGATCCGCGTGAGATCGCAACCCCGAATCAGATCGAAGAGCAGGTCATTGCGCTTGACCAGCCGGCGCGGACCACAGGCTTCGACGCCCGTTCCGATGATCGGGCGATCACATTCATCGCGCGTGATGTCGATGCATGCGAGCCGAACGCCGTGATGCAGATCGACGCGCACAGTCCCGCAGGCTTCCTCGATTTCAAACAATGAATCGCATTCGGGGAAGTGGAGATGAGTCAGGTGCTCGCAGAGGCATCCGCAACCGCCGCGTTTGTGCGGCATCGGTGCATCGTCGTGTTCCTCACAGCACGGACCCGTTCCGCAGTCGCAGTCGAGCTCGCAGTCGAAGTCGTCGCAGCACTCATTGCACGGAATGCGCCGCAGTGAATAGCGCACGGTCTCGCATGTGTGATCCCACTCTTTGTGGTCGCAACTGCAAGAGTCTTTCACATCGACGGGGCTCGTGCGTTGCTCGGCGTAGTGCACGCTCAGCAGCCAGCACATTTCCGGGCCGTACGAGTGCTTATAGGAAGGCGCGAGTGCGCGCTCCGGCTCGATGCGCGCTCCGTCCTCGTCGAGGACGATCAGATCTTCGACTTTGAGCGACACCTGGCGGACCTGCAGTAATTCGCGTCCGCATTCGTCCAGTGCGAGTCCGGGTCCGATGGTCACACGGCTCGACGGCGGAGCCGTAATCGCATAGCCGTAGACCACGCCCCAGCCGTGAATCGCGCGATTGAGCAGCCGCCGCCGTTCGAGCGCGTACGTCTGCTCCACGCGAAACGAGTCTGCGGTGAGTCGCTTGCCTTCGAAATAGTTGTTCCTGAGGCCGGACTCGCAGTTCAGTTCCTTGCAGCATTCCGCTTTGCTGCTTCGGTTCTGCTGTGCGGTCTTGGAGGAATGTGAGCTGTGCATGGAAGCATCTCCTGTCATCAACGCAGACGCGTACCGGTCGACGGTCCGAAAGACGTGAGGCGTGTTTCGCCGTCGGGCAGACGGGCGAGGCTGGTGATTGCGTCGGTGCCCAGATGCGGCACGGGGGCCGGCTCGAGCGTGAGCGTTCCGTCCAGCTGGCTCGTACGCAGCGATTGCGTGGTGACCCAGCGCAAATCGATGCGCGCGGTCAGTGGAACCATTTCGCGGATCACTGCAGGCAGCCACTGCGCCCACTTCGCTCGCTCTGTCGCCGTGGCAGCGATGTCGATCCGCACTCGTCCGGCGAGCTGCCATGCGCCGTCGTCCCGCTGCCCGTCACACGGCAGGCGCATGAATCCGAGGACCGCGCTTGCATCGAGCTCTGCGCTCCAGCGCGTGTGGCCACCGAGCATTGCGGGCAATGCGCTGCCACTGCACGCATTGCCGCCGACGATCGCAAACCCGTAATCCGCGGTGGCGTCGGTCACGCGAAACCGCCGCGGTGTGCCGGGAAAAAGCGCGTCGAGCAGAGCCTCGAGGCCCGCTCGCGTTCCGCGGCCTTTCGCGAGATCGGCGGCGCGACTCACGATCGCCTTCTTCTGTGAGAGCTCGAGCGCGTCGTCCCACGGGATCCCGAGCCAGCGCGCAATGAAATCGAGCCAGGGCTCCGATGCTGTCGACGGGTGCAGCAGTTTCCCCATCGATGCGATGAGGGCGTCGAGATTCTGCGTCGTCGTCTCCAGCACGCCAACGAGCGCACGCAGGAAACTGTCCTGCTGCTGCTCCTCGCGTTGATAGATCGAGGGCAGGTCCTCCATGAGCGTGCGGCCCGGATACAGTACGGCGAGCTCCGAAAGCCGCGGCAAACGTCCGCCGGCCGCGGCGGTGAGCGTGAGCGAAAGCCACAGATAGCGCTCACTGACGTCGAACAGCTTCGCGGCGAACGGAGTCTTCGTTCCTTCGACGCTGCTCCCCTGAAAGACCGTCGTGCCGCGGCGCAAATCGGGATCGGGATCGCGCAGGAGCGCTTCGATGCGCTGGCTGGCGGAAATCGATTCGTCATTCCTAATGGCATTGAGGCGATCGCGCGTCGGATCTTTGTCCGTGGCAACCCACGCGATCTCCAGCGTGCTGCCTTCCGGAAGAGTCGTCGTCGCCTCGACGCGCAACCATCGCCGCCGATCCTCGCGATCGGGCGAAAACAACATCGGTGTCATGAGCGTGAACTGCACCGGCGACGAGTTTTCCGGGACGACGTCCGCTGCCTGGAATCGCGAGAGTCCGCGCTGTCCTGTGACGAGCAGGCTGTCGCGGATGGCAACGACTCCGGTGGCCGGACCGTCGAGCGGAACGTCGCCCAGTGCGTTGCCGTCCGCGTCGAAGATCAGGACGTAAGAACGGCTGCCGAATTCCTTGCCGTCGGTTCCCGCTAGAAACACCCGGTCCTGCGCATCGCTGCCGAGGGTGTCGGCCGAGAAACATGGATGCAGGCCGGCAACCGGGAGGCTGAGAAGGATCTCGCCTTTGTCGGCGGACAACCAGTACAGCCGCGGGTGACGCGCATCGCCAAGAACGACGAATCGCTGCGAGCGACGAAGATAGACGAATGCCTGCGCGTCTTTGATCTCCGTGAGTGGCGTCGTCTCGACGATGTGCCCTGCACAATCAATGCGATCGATTTCCCACCTGTCTTCGCGCTGGACGAGTGCGAAGAAGAAATCACGGCCGTCGCTCGCGATGTCGGCAATGCGCGCATTCGGCACGCCGACGACCAGCAGTCGCGTCAATGAATTTTCGTCGTAGAGCTGGAGCGTATCCGGCGGATCGCCGATGACCCACACTCCACGCGGCGTGGCCACAAGGCGCGATGCACGCGCGATCGCATACGGCGCAGCGTGCGTTTCGGGTAGGCCGCCACAATGCTCGAGTCGATGCAGAGTCCCGTCGTCGTCGACCCAGAGGATTTGTCGTGTCTGCGTGGCGACGGGCGCATGGCCGCCACGCGATTCGTACGACACGGCCGGCCGCGCATAAGGAGCGAATGGGCGAATTCCTCCACCGGTGCGGCGAGAATCGCGGTCCGCCCGCATGAACAGACACGCAGCCCAGTGCGCGTCCGTCGAAAAGCGGTAGCTCCGCAACGCGTCCGCGTTCATGGCCGCCTCACCTCGATCCTGCTGCGCGCGGAATCCCAACGCGGCAATCCCCCGCGCGGCACAATGACGTCCTTCACGATCTGACCGTCCAAGCGTCGCAACTGCGTCTGGATGACACGCCGAACGCCGTCCGTTGCGCGCATCCAAGCGGCGACGTCGCGCTGTGTGACGCCGACTCCGGGCTCGCGAACGAGCACCGCGAGCCGCTTCTGCAGTTCCTTCTCGATGTCCTTCCGCACGACCGACGGATTGCGTCCCTGCTCGCATTCGAGCTCGGCTTGAATGGTGAAGCCGACATACTGCGGCGCGACGACGGCGAGGCGCGCGCCGAGAGGTATTTGCGGGGCGAGGCGTCGTCGAATGGCTTCGAGCCAGCGCGGCGTTTCGGGAGGCAGCTCCGGCTCTTTTCCGGGGCGACTCCGCAGCGCCACCAACGTGACGACGCCGGTCCGCGGCGCGGAATCGTTCGGCGCTGCGACCCACGCGCGCGCGACTTCCAGCAGCGGAAGCGCCTCTGCGGCCTTTTTAATATCCCTCGCGCTCACTAACGCGTGGTCCTCGCGCGCACGTCGTCGTGCCTCGCGGCGTTCTTTTATGAATCCCGATGCGGCCGCGCCGCCTGTAATCGGATCGGGATTGACGCCAAATGCTCCCGCGAAGCCCGCGACCTGCCACTTGCGATTGCGCGCGACCGCGCCTCGCTCGCCTTCCGACACGGAATACGTCACGAATGCTTGTGAGCCGGCGGGCGGAATGCGTCCATTGACGCCATTGCCAAATGTGATCTGACCGCGCGTCGTGTCGATCTCGTATGCGTTTTCCGAAGGGCCCTGATCCGACAAATGATCGACGCGCCGCCAGGTGTCGACGCTGATCCCCTCCGCGACTTCCACCACGGCCGCTTCTTCGTCCTTCGCGAACCGCAATCCCGGCTCTTCCAGACGAAAACTCCAATCCGGCACCCCCGCGGCTTCCTCATGTACTTCGCGCACGATGGAGTGGCCTTGCAGAATGGGCACGACGTTCGACTCGATGCGCAGGACGCGCGGCGGCCGCGCGAATCCGCCTGGTGAGCGGAGCTCGATCGTGAATCTCGCAGGAGAGCCCGTCACGCTGTCGAGATCAAACAGAAGCACGCCGGTCGTGAGGAACCCTCGAGTCGTGTCGGACACGATTCTCAATGGGAATCGCTCAGTGTCGGTGACCATCGTGGCGGTGATCGGGGAACGCGTGCTGTTTGTGGATGCACTCGCAACGGCGGTCGGCGGCGCCGCCAGCACGCCGATCGGCCACAACGCTCCCTGCACATTGCTGCGATCGCTGCCAAAGAGACCGTTTCTGTCACGGCATTGGAACGTGAGAGCCAGGACGTCACGCTTTCCGGCGCGGTCGCCGAATGGCGCAAACGGCAGGCCGCCGCGCTCGTTCGTCGTCGTGTGATCGGCGGTGACGCCCTGCGCATCTCGTGTTTCGAGTCTCTCGATGCGGCCGGGCGCCCATAGAAGCGGATGCGTCGGCCGGAACGTCGGCATTCCTGCATCGACGACGTTGATGACCGCGTTTTCGCGAATGGCAACGCTCTTCGTATGCGTTACAAAGGGCGAATCGACAGCGAGGCGATCCGGCCAGATCACGCCACTGGCTCCTTGTGTGCCCGTCGGCGCGATGCCCATCATCGCGGCGTACGCCGCGCGCTCGTCCCGCCGCGGCCGGCGCGACAACGAATAGATCTGCGCCTCGGCCACCCACGCCAGCAACTCCATCAGCGTGACGCCGGGATCGTGTGCATTGTGATCCGTCCAATCGGGTGCAAGAGACGGAAGGCGCGCGCGGCCCAGCTCGAGCAAATCCCCGAAGCGGCGGTCGAACAAATTCGGAGCGAGCTTCTTCACGCGAACACCTCCGCAGTGTCGAACTCGATCCGAAACGGATCGCTGGCGAGCATGACCAGATCCGTCTCCTCGATCGGATCGTCCGTGCTTTCCAGCAGCTTCAGTTCCGCAATGCCCTGGAGATCGGGGGCGTCGATGAGCGCAAGCGCCACGTCGTCTTCGGTCGGCCGAATCCCCAGTGGCCAACCGTCGCAATCGAGCCCCCCCGTCGCCGTGTCAAAGAACTGTGCAAGTCGCTTCTTGACGAAGTCCGTGAGCGTTCCGGCGTCGTCCAGCGTCTCCACGCGCAGCGTCAATTCGATGCGCAGCCTTCGCACGCGTGGCCCCTCGATGCGCAATGCCCCGGGCGCGCTCAAGGACACGGGGCCGGCCGCGAGCAGCAGACGGCGTAGCTCGCGAACCTCTGCGGCCGTCGGTTTCGGATTCGCGCCGCGCATGACGACCACCAGCCGAATGTAGCCGCGGCGCACGACTGCGCGCGCCTGCACGATGTCCGGCGAGCTTTGCAGCGCCAGATCTTCGATGTCGCGCGCCGTCACTGCGGAACCGCGATGGCGGAAGCGCGCGAATCCGAATCGCAAAACGCGATCGTCGGACTCCGTCGACGCGCCGCCGGCCGCGTGATCGGCGACAGTCACGCTCTCGACGCTTTCGACCGGCGAAACGAGATTCAGTGTTGCGCGAGCGATGATGCTGTTTGCGGGCACGCGATCGCCGCCGGCCGGATCACGCTCCGTGCGGGAGTACTGGAATGCGACGATCGAATCGCGCCCGATGGGCGGGATGGCGCCGTGCAGTCCATCGCCGAAACGGATCTCCCCATTGGTCTCATCGAGTGCGTAGACGCGCTCGCCCGGGTCCTCGTCATCGGGGTCGGTGACCGGTTTCCACAAGACCCAATCGCCCGGCAATCCTTCGACCGCCCTCAATACCGTCGTCGGATCCTTGGCGAGGAGTTTCGTCCGTTCCTCTTCGCCGAGGGGTTCTTTCACGCGCAGTTCGAGGGTGTCGTGCAATACGGGCGGTCGCGCGAGACGGACGGTGAGATGCGGCCTGCCGTCCGAGGAGCCGAGAAGCTCGCGGGTGAGCGTTTCGGTGGCGCTGGCCCAGACCGCATTGAGATATGCGCCGCGAATCGTTGGGTTCCATTTGGCGTTCGCGACCGTCTTGGGTGTGAGGCGCAGCCACGTCAGGGCGGTCTGGCCAAACAAGTCGCTGCGGGTCGGAGGGATGGAGAATGACATGGACAGCAGACCACTCTCGCCAAGCGCACGCGTGTCGTCGCTGGCCACGATCGGCTCGAAACTGTTCGCAACGAGAGTGGCGACCCTCAGCGGCGCCAGTGCCGTGTGATCCCGTTCTTCGACGAGCAGCAGGACGTTGACGGGTGCGTCGATGGGCGTTGCCGCCAGGCCGACGAAGAGCGCGCGACCGCTCGCCCGCGTCAGTGCGGCGTTGGTCTGCGGCGCATTCGTCTGCGCGGTCGCATCCGCTGCCGCTGGTTTTCCGCAGTCACATTCCGGCGGACAGGCCTCAGGCGCCTTTGCTGCAGCGTCGTCCGATTTCGATAGACGTCCGAGTGTGACGGCGAGCGGAACGAATGCCTCGACGACCGCGCCACTGGTGCGATTCGCATCGCTCTGATTGCGAATGGTCCCGCTGTCCTGCGCGAGCACGAACTCCGGCTTCACCTCTTTGCAAATCGCATAGGTGATGTGCAGTCGCAGAACGGAAGGCGGCTGAATCCCTTCGGTCGAGCGTTTGATCGTCTGCTCGACGTCGCCGTTGGGAAGGTTCTTGATGCTGACCGTGACCTTTTCGCGGCCATAGTCGCCGCCGACGAGGCGCGCACGAACCCAATGGTTGTTCTTTCCCGACACATCCGTCGGCTTCAAATCTGCCGGGATCGTGAATTCCACGACGCCTGTGCGTTTGAAATTCGAAGTGCCGTCTTTTACGGGATCGAGTTTCCACCACCCCGTTCCGTTCCAGTATTCCCACGACAACTCCGGGTTCGTCCCCGTATCGCCGAGCTGCGGCATCCAGTCGCCGATTGACGCATCGACGATGAAGTCGATGACGCCTGCGTTGTCGACGACCGCCGGAGCGTTCCAATGGTCCTGCAGAGCGACGAGCACTGGTCGTTGGAATGCGTCGACCTGGAATGCCGTGGCGTTCTGCAATTCCGGGTCGTTGAGCGGAAACACGAGGCGCGTGCGATCCAGCAGACCCGCGTTCCAGTTCCCGCTGTTCAACGGATCGAGGTGCAGGAACGGACGAAGGCGCGCGCTGGTGAACGTCTGCGGGACTTGATACGCGACGGGGATGTTCGGGTCCGCAGCGATGATGGCAGTATCCAGTTCCGCAATCCCCGTATTCGGATCGAAGTCGACGACCGTGTACAGCGCGATCGACATGTCCGTCGTGATCAGCAGGATCGTGTCCTGAGGGGTTGGCGGACCATTCGGGTCGATGGTCATGAATTTCAGATCGTTCGGATCGGGAGTGCCGGCATATGCAGGTCCCCCCGACCGGTAGACGAAGAAGTCATCGTCGACGGAATTGACGTCGAATTCGTAGAGCGTCTCCCCCTCGTGTTCGACTGGTGCCGGCACGAGGCGGAGCTGGTAACCCGATGCCGGCGCAGCGTCCTCCGTGGGAATCGCCACGTAATCCACCGCCGGCACCATCAAGTCCGCCGGCTCAGTCGCAATGATTGCGCTGCCAAGCTCCTCCGCCAGCGCGAGGCGCCGATTGTCGGGGTCGAACGTGGCGACGATCACCTCGCTCGTCGAAACCGGCACAATGACGTGGCCCGGCAATAGCGTCGGCGCACCGCTGGCGATGCGAGCCTGCGCGGGGATTTGTGTCCTGAAGAGCACACCGGAGTGGGGAGGATCGAACGGGCCCCACATGTGCAGTCCGATCGTGTCCACATTGAGCCGCGAACAGAACGCGAAGTTCAATCGGCCGCCGGCGCTGATGTTGACGTCGATCGACTCGCGGATGATCACCGGCCACTCGATGACCCTCTCGTCCTGATCATCCTGAGTCAACGCCGACGGGTTCGACAGAAACGCGTAGACCTTTCGATCCGGCTCGTCCCTGCCGATCGCAACCGCGACCAGCCGATCATCGGCGCGGCGAACGGCTGCGGGCGCGATGTTCGTCGCGACATTGGCGAGCAGTTCTACGCACTCTCCCTCGTTTGCGGATGTGCAATCGATCGCATACAAACTCCCGTCATCCGCGACCCCGACCAACCCTTCGGCCCGCGTTCCTTCGCCGAGGATGCCGGCGTTTTCGATGAGAACGGGAGCGATTTTCGTCAATGCGACGGGATTGACGCCATCCAGTGTCTCGATCTCTTCCCAGATCGGATTCGTCGCATTGAGCCTGCGAACGAAAAGCTTCTTGTCGCGCAACGCATAGAGCCGCCCAGCGGCGCCAACCGCCAGGTGCACCACGCCGTCGATGGAAGCATTCGAGTCATTGACCGGACCGACGACACCGTGGAAATGCCATCCGCTCTGTTGCGGCGTCAGGCTGACCTCCCGCCACACCCACACGGCATCGTTTGCAGTGACCGCAACGTAAGTGTCATTGCCCACGGCCCACATCGCGGGCCGGTAGGTGGGGCGAGCATCGAGAGTGACCGGTGGGTCGTCGACAGTAGCGCCATTCGGCCCGGGCGATGGGGGGCGCAGCGGCTCGCGATCGGGCAGGCGGCTCAACTGTCCCGTCAGTGCAGTGAACCGCAGCAGATGCAGGCGTCCGTCCCCCCCCACACCGGCAATGATGTGATCGTTCGTTAGGCCGATGCGCAGACTGCCGAGCTGGGAGAAACTCGCGTCCGCCATCTCCAGGCAAAGCTGGATTTCGGCGCCGATTTTCGAAAACGCCTCCTGGCTCCCGAGATAAAAGGCGTCGAATTGCCGCGGCTCCCGGCCGAGCGGCAGGAACGAGGTCGCATTGTCGAGCGGAATGGGCGTGGTGTTCGCCATCGCTTCCGCCGCAGGCGAAGACACGTTCTCGAGTTGTGGACACGAAATCGGTTCGCAGCCGCCGGGATTGATACGAACGCCGAAGGCTTCGACGCGGAGCGGATCCTGCGTGCCCGGGAGCTTGTTCATGAGGGCGCGGATCCAGCGGCTTTTCTTGCCGCCGACCTCGTACGGCACGACGTCGCCTTTCGGTTTCGCCAGAGAAATGGCACCATTCTTCAGCGTGGGATTCTTCAGGTCCTGCCATTTCTCTTCGTCCTTCCCCTCGACTTTGCCCCAGTATTGCCAGGTCACGCCGGTAATCAGGCTCGGCGCGCCGACCACCTGAATTTCGGCCTCTTCCGTGACATTGAACAGTTCTGAGTCACCGAGGTAGAGGGCGTGCTTCTGTTCATTACGGGTTTTCCCGTCGAAGGGCGAAAACGTCGTGACCTTGAAGACCGTCTGACCGGCTTGCAATGGCGCTTCGAGCCGCGGCTCGATCGTCACCAGATCCTTATCGGACTCAGTGATTCGATATTGCAGTCCTCCTGCTTCGATTACTGTGCCGGCGATCAGTCCCGCTTCCGGATCGAGCTGCAGTCTGTTCCTGCCGGCCGCGGCGAAGCTCTTCAGCTGCCATTGTTCGGGCAACGGCTCGAGCGGCTGGAGATTATTCAATCCTGGTGGAGGGAGATAGAACGCGTCTTCATCGGCGTCGACGCCGACGATGATCTCCAGGCGTCCCGGAATCACGCGAACGCTTTCTTCGGTCTCGAATACGACGGGCGTGCCGGCGGCGTCGGCCTGCATTCGCACCTGCTTCGGCGCCAGCACCGCCTCGCGTGCGTTGTCGGTGAGCTTGAAGACCACCGGCATGCGTGCCGGCCGCGCTGCCTGACCACGGACAGCGAGCCAGTCGAGAAATCCGCGGCGCATTTTGTCGCCCGCCTGATCGAAACGCTCCGCGACATCCGAGTTGAAACGAGCGGCGATCTGCAACAATGCGCAGCCAAAATCGCCCTCGTCGTCCTCGAGATCCCACGCCGGAATCCAGGCTCGCGCGCGCTCGCGCAGCTCGGCAGCGAATTCCGGAGCGCGCCGCTCGTCGAGTTGCGGAGCACGCGGCGGCTTCACGGCCGGCCTCCCTCGCGGAAATAGAACGGATAAACCAGGTTCCCGGTCTGATTCGTCTTACGAACCCTGTACTCGATCTCCACCAGAAGCTCACCCTCGGACGTCGCTTCCTCGTCGACCGTGACGCTCAATACGTCGACGCGCGCCTCACAGCGGCGCAATGCTTCTTCCACGACGGAACGAATTCGCTGAATGACTGTGCTGTCGACGGCCGCGAACACGAGCTCGTGAATGCCGCAGCCGAAATTCGGCCGCATGACTCGCTCACCGGGCGCGGTCTCGAGCACGATCAGGATCGACTGGCGGATGTCTTCCTCATACGCCACACTCGCCACCTTTCCGGTGCGCGGATCGAGCGCAACCGGCATCGCCCAGCCGCGGCCGAGGAAGTCTTTCCGTTCGCCGGTGAAGTCGTCTGTGCTCATCCGATCATGACCGTCGGTGCGCCGATGGCGATCGCATTGGGCGCGCCCGCCTCGACCACCAGGTCCCCTTGTCGCGCGGCCGCCAGGCCGCCGATTCTCACTGTGATGCTTCCTACGGACACGACGCCGCCAACATGCGGTTTCAGACCGTCGAAGAGTGGACATACGTGCACGTCCGAAGTGGCACGCCACGCGGGCTGTCCTGCAATCAACACCGTGGGACAGCCCGGCCCCGGCGCGAGCGGCGTGCCGTGACTCGTGCTGTCTCCCACGCGTGAGGCCGGTTGTCCCATCGCAGTCTCCTAATTGATGTTCACGAGCGATCCGCGAATCGTCAGCGTCGCACTCGCTTTCACTTCGAGCGTCGTCGTGGCTTCGATCTTGATGCTCCCCGCGCGGATGTTCAGTTGCCCTTTCGCTTCGATCGTCATTGCACCGCTGTTGCTGTCGACTTTGACGGTGTTGCCTCTTTCGTCCTCGACCAGGAATCCGGTGTCGTCGAGCACGATCCTGCGGCCCTTCTCGTGTCTCAGCTCCACGACGCCCTTTGCGCCGTCGTCGAACAACAAGTGATGCTTCTTGCGCGACACGAACTTGCGCTTGTCGTTCTTGCCGTCGTCATTGGCGACCGGCGGTTTGTCTTTTCCGTTCCACAACGCGCCGAGGATGTAAGGGAAACGCAAATCCTCGCGTTCGAAAGCGACGAGCACTTCGTCTCCGACTTCCGGGATCAGTACGAGACCGCGATCCGCACCGGCCATGGGAGTGGCGAGACGCGCCCAATAGCTCTCCGACGGCTTGTCGTGCCAGGGATAACGAACCTTCACCCGGCACAGACGCTGGTCGTCTTCGTTCTGCGTGACGAGTGCGACGGCCACGCCTTTGACGTAGCCTCCCGATTCGAGCGTCGTTTCGCGCGGCGGAGCTTCCATCAGACCCGTCATAGACCGGTCTCCTTCACTTTGAATCGGGTGCGGTAGCCGTTGGAGTCGATCTTGTGCGTGGCCTGCTGGATGTAATAGATCTTCGAAAAGGGGACGCCGAGGCTGGCCAGTTCGACGTTGCGGTCGGGACGAATTTCCGGCAGGCCGATGGTCTCGCCTTCGCCGGTGAGAAATTGTTTCGCGCGCTCATTGAGAGCGGCTTTTGCGCGCTGATCAGCCTCGGCTTGCGTGAACACAGGCTGCCGCAGGCGCAACGTGGGCTTCTTGGAGGGATCGCGGACGAGACCATCGAGATGCTGACCGGCGCTTTTGCCCGCCAATCCGGATTCTTCGCCCGCCGTCGCGGTCCCGATGATCGTCTTCTTCGTGTTGGGATCCCAGCCATAAACCTCGACCTTCGAGATCTGCCCGGCGAGGTTTGCCTCTGGTTTGAAGCTGAGCAGGCCTTCGCCGTACACGAGCCGCACGACCGCGTCGGCCTTGTCGTTCGGCTTCGCGAAATGGAGCGTGCGGCGCTCGTCGACATAGAGCTCATAATGATTGCGGTCGGCGAGTTTTTTCAGGAACTCCCAGTCGCTTTCCTGGTTCTGTTCGATTTGAGCGTGTTTTTCTTTCGTGGTCTCGATCTTTTCATCGAGGTTGTTGAAGCTCGCGATCTCGTGCGCCGCGTCACTGTCCTGCGCTTTTTTCCAGGTCCGGGAGTTTTTCCCGACGGTGAGAGGAAAGCCGTGGTCATATCCTGAAACCGCGAGCTCGGGCGAGCCGCCGTCGGGAAAGCTCGTGGTGATTTCGGTGATGATCCCGCTGACGATCACCGGCATCGATCTGGCGTCGCCGTATCCCATGCAGACCTCGATCTCGGCGCCGAAGGTGAGCAGGTTCAAGACATCGGCGCCGCGGCCGGTCTTGAATGCGCGCAGCTTGTGGCTGTAGCAATCGGTCACGGTGAACGTGAAGCGCGAGGCTGCGCCGAGGACCATGTCGACTTCGACCTGGCTCACGGCGACGATGAGGTCGCGCACGAGATCGTTGCCTCGCAGGCGCACCGCATAGGCCGGCGCGTAGAAGTTGCCGTAGCCCTTAGAGAGCGTTACCAGTTCCATTCGGATTCTCGATCGGAGGAAGCAGGAGCCAGTCGCCGGGCGCGATCTCGCGCGGATCGTCGAGATCGTTCTCCTCGGCGATGCGCACCCATTCACTGGGGTCTTCGTATTCGCGCGCCGCGAGGAACCACAGACGTTCCCGTCCGATCACGACGCGTCGTTTCGTTCTGTCCGCGGATTCACGGCGCGGGTCTTCGAGCTGCTGTCGCAGCGTGCGGTATTCCTTGAAGCTGACCGACAGCGTCGCCCGCGCCGGCGTGCCGTCGGGGTGAAACATCGTCACCTTGCGGCTGAGTTTTTCGATGATCGCGAAAAACTCCATCGGTCCCCAGTTGAAGCTCACCGGCGACGGCGCGTGCAGGTCGCGATCGATCTCGAGCAGTTTCGAAATGTCGGCCAGGCGCTTGAGGAGCGGGCGCGTTTCTTTCTGTTGCAGCGACGTCGGACCGGTGGGATCCGTGTAGTCGTCGAGGAAGAGATCCATGTTGAGCTGATCGGACTCGCCGTTCACGAATTGCAGGAGCGGAGAGCCGAGGCCGGGCATGGCCGTGGCTTTGTAGGAGTTCGAGCGCTCGTAGCTGTATTCGGTGGGATTGAAGAGGACACTGATGACTTTCCCTTTGTCCGCGCCGTCCAGGACGGTGATCGTCGCCTTCTTCAATTGCACTCTGCTCATGGCAACCTCACAATCCTCGGCGCTCGCGCTCGATGCGCATGCGTCGTTCCACGCGGCGGATGACGTCGTCGGTCAATCGGTCGAGGAGAGCGGGATCGAATTTCGTGATTTGTGGTGTCACCGGTCGTTCAGCGCGCGCTGACACCGGATGCGTCGCGTCGTGACGCATCGACGTGCGTTGCATCGATGTCGAAGGCGTGGCGTGTTGCTCTTCGGGGATGCTCTCGGGCGCAGGCCGTGACGCGCGGCGCCACACGAGCTCTTCGCGCTGTTCGAACGGGCGTTGCCGGGGGACGTTCTTGTCCGGCGAGCGGCGCGCAGTGCTGTCGGTGAATGCTGGTGCGCGCAGAGACAACGTCTGCATGGAGTGGAGCCGGAGCGAGGAGCGCGTCTCCGACAAAACCCTCCGCTCTTCTCTCCGCCAGATCGTGTGCTCTGTGGACACCTGCGCGAACTGTCCGCTCCGCTTCAGTGCGAACGGCGCCACCGGCCACGTCATCCGTGGCGGTGCCGCGGCAACAGTGCGGAGGGTGTTCACCTTCGAATGCGACGTATTCCATGAGCGAAAAACGCGAGGCGCCTGAATGTTGACCGTCGTGTGCCGGAACGAGGCCGTTTGGTGCTCCCGCATTACGCGGGCGAACTGCAAAGTCGCACCGGCGAAGAACTGTCGTTCGACGCGCGTGGGATTGCTGACGTGCATCGCGTGATGAACACGAATTTGTGAGAATGAGGACACCCTCACCGCAGGCGCGTTGCGCCGCACGATTGCGTTCTCTGTACGCTTGCGTCGCCGTCGCCAGAACAGAACCAGCGGAAGCCATTCCCCGCGGCCTTGCGCCGCGTTCCGGCGTCGCAACGGGAAACGCCTCGCGGCGTCGCGTGCAGCGAGACGGACCGGTCTCATGTCGCCTTCCTCAATCCGTGATGCGCGAGCTCCAGCGACTCCATGACCACCGATGACTGCTGCGCGTCGAGGTCCGACGACATCCATTTCACCGGCAGCGCATGCTCGATCTGCCACGCCCAACTCCGCACGCCAGCCTCGTTCTGCAGACGCACCCACACCGTTTTGCGTCGCACGTCGCCATCCGCCGTCGCGAGCGCCCACGCCCACAAATCATCGAGCGCGAGCCCTCGCTCCAGCACGACGACGGGATACGACACCTGCGTGACGAGCTTGTGCTCGTACTCGTTGACGCCGCCCTCGCGATACGACTCGTGTTTCACCTCGCGAGAAAGGCCCTTCACGCGCGTGAAGCCACCGCTCGTAATCCCCTGGATTTCGACGAGGAAGCGGAATCCGCGCAGCGGATCGTTGCGACTCATCGATGGCTGCTCCCCACTTCGAACGGATTCGCCGGAGCGCCGTCCATGGCGCGGTTGATCGCCGAGATCTCCCTGCACCACCGCCGGCGCTCATGGTGCTCGAGCTGCATGACGTCGGCGTACGACCAGTGGAAGTGACAGGCAATGAAGGCCATCTCCGCGTACAACGACTTCACGGGATAGGCCTTCATGCTTCCCCCACCGCGGTGATCCTCCGCAGGGTCTTGCCGCCGGCACGTTGCTGTTCGTCACCGAAATCCAGCTCGATTGCGTCACTGCCGTTGAACTTTTCGTACAGGCGCTGCAGATGCGCGAAATCCGATGCATAAAGGTTCTCGATGATCCCCGTATGCACATCGGGCAAACTGCCGAGACCCGTAATGACGCGCGCGAGAACGATCACGGCGACGTACGCCTCGTTCTGTTGCACGCGCGGGTCGCGCAACGGCAGGATCTCGTCGGCCGCGGTGGCCAGACGCATCGTGCCGCGCCGGTGCAATGTCCCCGAGTCGTCGACGTAGCCCTTCGGCAATTCGAACTCGATCTCGGTCTGGAAACCAGGATGGCTGGTATTCATGGGAGCCTCCCGTGTCAGGCGACGCGCTCGATGCCTTCATTGGCCAGCTCGAGCAGCTCGATCATCACCTCGTTGCCTTTGGCATTGAGGTCGCTCGGGTCGTATTTGACCGGCCAGGCATCCGTAATGACGAAACGCGCGCTGTCAACACCGGCCTCGTCCTGCACCACAATCACGACATTCTTGCGCTTCTCGCGGATCTGACCGGCCGAGACGTCGTTGTGCCACTGGAACAGCTCCAGTGCATTGCCGCCCGCGGTGATGCCCCACTTGAGCGTGATGTTCCCGTATTTCGTCAGGCCGCTCAGTTTCTGCACGTGCGGTGGATGATTGCCCTCGCGATAATCGACGGCGTCAATCGTCGTCTCGGCGATCATGACTTCGGTGAATCCCGCGCGCGTGATGCTGTCGATCTCGAGGTGGTAGCGGAAATTGCGTAATGGATCGATGCGTGGCATGGCTCGGCTCCTAGCGCTGCGACTCGGCGGTGTGCTGGAAGATGCGGAAGATGACGAACTCGGCGGGGCGGACCGGCGCAATGCCGATCTCGCAAATCAGCCGGCCATTGAGAATGTCATCCTGCGTCATCGTGGAGCGGTTGCAGGTGATGAAGAACGCATCCTGTTCCTTCTGGCCGAACAGCGCGCCGAGGCGCCATTGCGTTCGCAGGAAGAGCCGGATCGTGTCGACGACGCGCGCCCAGAGCCGGTCATCATTCGGCTCGAAAACGACCCATTGTGTGCCTTCGTAAATGGACCGCTCGAGGAAGATGAACAGGCGCCGCACGCTGACGTACTTCCACAGAGAGTTCGACGCGAGCGTACGGGCGCCCCACAGCCGGATGCCGCGCCCGGGGAATTTGCGGACGGCGTTCACGCCGCGCGGGTTCATCACGTCTTGTGTTCGTTCATTGATGTCGAAGCGGAGGTCGAGCGCGCCGCGAACGATCTCGTTCGCAGGCGCCTTGAAAACGCCGCGCTCGATGTCGGTTCGGGCATAGATCCCGAGCATGTGGCCGCCCGGTGGAACGGTGATTCGCGCTCCCGATCGGGGGTCGGACGTCACGAGCCATGGCGAGTAGAACGCCGCATAGGACGTGTCCTGAATGGTCGTGCGCGGGTCGAGATCGGCGGGGTTCGCGTTCCGGGCCGAATCCACCGCGGCGAAACGGAAACGCATGCGCTCGCAGTGGTCGATCACGGCTTTGGCGATGGGAATGGTGTCGTCCGGCGGATGCGGCGCGTACACCAGGGCCACTTCGCGGAATGGATCGAGCTCCAGTGCCAGAAGGCCTTGCAACTCCAGGCGTCCGCCCGCAATGTCGCCGTTGTAATCGTCGGTCCCGAGGGCATTGGGATCGTCGTCGCCGTTCTGGTCGAGGAACACGCCCTCGGCCGCAGTGTTGGCCGGCTTCCCCGTCGAGCCGGCCGCGGTTCGTTCGATGAACGCGAGCGCGGAGACGGGCTGATTGGTCGTACCGTCGATCAGCCGCTTCTCGTAATAGTCCGAGGAGTTGGGATCGACCTGCAGGTCGTCATAATCCTCGGCCAATTGGGGACGCGGCAGGCGCGCCCGGTTCTCAGCCAGGAACGGATCGAACAGAGGGAGGTTCTGCTGGTGCGCCGGCCAGTACGCGACCTTCAGGCGGAAGCCGCCGTTGCCTTGCGCGTCTTTCGTCGAGCCGTCCTCGATCTTGATCCAGACGCGCCGGCCCCACGCGCCCGGACCCACGGCTCGAGCGGTGAAATCGCCGAAAGCGCCCGACGCCGTCGTGACGTTGTTGCCGACGACGCGACAGACGTAGAGACGCCTCCCGCCATTCTCGAAGAATCCGTTGACGGCGTGAGGCATATAGCGGGCATCTCGGAATGTGTCGCCGAACCACCGCCGGTAATCGGTGTAACTGGTGATGAGCCGCGGCCGCAGTGGACCTCTTTCGGTCTCGCCGAGGAACGCGGCCGTGCTCGTTGAGACACCTTCGATCGGGCGCGGCCCGCGCTCGATTTCTTCGATGTAGACACCGGGGTGCAGATATTCAGGCATGATGATTCTCCCGCTTCAGTCAGCGACCGCGATAGGACCTGGGTCCGCCTTCGTATTTCGATCCACCGCCGTATTTCGGTGGCTCGTCTTCGTCGCACGGTCCGTCGTCGCCGTTCTTCTCGTAGTCACAGCAATCGATCACACCGGGGATTGCCGCTTCGGCGCGCTTCTCGAAGTTCTCCGGATTGAGGTTGTCCGCGAGCAGTTTCTCGTAGCGCGTAATGTCGTTCGTCACGCTCGTGAGCTTCGCCTCCGCGTCCGCCGCCGCTTCGCGCGCGGGAATGAGGCGATGCTCGACGAGGCAGCAAATGAGCTTGAAATAGGAGTTCGGGTCGATCAGGAACGGCTGCGGTCCGACGAGACGCTGGCGCAGGCTCCACTCCCCTACGTCGAGCCCGCAGCAGTGGACCGGTGTGCCCTTGTCGCACTCACAGAAGATCGTGAACTTCTTGTCGATCATCGTGGTGGTGTCGTCGCCGGCCGGCGGCGCAATGGCCAGATGCAACGGCACGAGACGGAAGAAGACGTCGTAGAGCGCTTTCCCCGGCTCGGTACCGATCAATTTGCTGGCCGCTTCGGCCAGGGTCTTGTTCGCGGCGAGATGCTTTTCGATCGTGCCCGCAGGATCCTGCCAGGCCTTCAGAATGTTTTCGATGCGCGTGGCCACTTTCTGTTTGGCGAGCTTGTCGCGCGACCGCCAGTACTGCAGGTCATAGAGCGTAAAGACCTGCGTGGGGAGCTTGCCCGCGTCATAGAGCCACTGCTCCGCCATGTGCATCTCGTTGAGAATCGGGCAGACGTAGCATTCGAGAACGCATTTCCAGCACGGCACGGCACAAACGAGCTTGCGAAGGAACTCGGCGATATAGGCGTCCTGCTTCACCCACTCGTCGACGAGGTCCTCGTATTTGCTGCGCGTGTATTTCGCCGCGCCTTTCTTGGCCGCGTCGAGCAGTACCTCGAGCTCTTTCTTGAATTTCTCGGCATTGGCCGCCTTGCCCATGTCGGTGGCCTGCTTGCCGATGAGGTCTTCGAGACAATTCGAAGACGTTCCGGGAGGCTTGGGGCATTTGCATTTCGTCGGAGGGCACTCCTCCGGCGGCGGCGGGACCGGCTCCTCACTCTCCGGCAGCTTCTCGCACTCGCCGTTCGGCGGCGTCGGCTGATCGGCGGGATCCTCGGGATGGGGCGGGCACTCACGGCCAGGGTGTTTTCGCGTGTAATCGGACATGGCAATCGTCTCCTAAACGGCGGACTCAGGGTTGCAACTCGTCCCAGGCGAACGTCAGCGCATTCAAGGTCGACGGGTCCGTAACGCGACCTTGCAGCAGGGGGAAATCGGCAGAAGTCCGCTCGCTGCCCGTGTCGCGACGCACGCGCAAACGCACGGTGATCGCGCCATTGGCATCGAGCAGGGGAATCTCGGTAGAGCTCAATCGAAGAATGGCCGCGAAATCGCCGCCTTTCTTCTGGGTGCGGGAGATCGTCGGTGCATCGCGCCAGACGCTGTTCTCGTCCAGCCACCGCAACTGCACCTCGGCATTGGGAATGGGAATCGGTGGATCGACGCGTTCTTCGATGACCGTGCCGCGCAATCCGGTCACGCCGGCGGCAAACGCATAATGCGGCCGCGGCGATAATTCGATCCTCGTCAGCGGCAGTTGCACCTGCGCCGCCGGAATTTCCACGCCCTCGTAAGGCAACACGCCCGGCTCGATCGTGATCTTCTGCAGACCCGCGAAATCTTCGAGGAGCCAGACGAAGACGCCGCTCTCGTTCACGATGTGTTTGCGTCGCAGGCCCACACCGGTGACTTGGATGTCGTGATGAACGCGAGCCAGCGTGACCGCATCGAGCAGCTCGAGCGCGAACAGAACGCGCCGTTGAAATGCATCTTCGGGCGGACTGACGAAGGTGAAAGGCTGCGTCATGGCGCAGCCCCCGCACTGCGTTGTCCTGCGAGGAGCTGATCGTTGACGACGGGTGCGGCCACAGGCTCGGGCACGGGCGGGTCGATCCACACAGGCGTGGCGAGGTACGCGATCGACGTGCGGTAATTCGCTGTGGGAAACAGCGCCCAGATGCGGCTGGCCTCTTCCGTCGTGAGCGGCTCGAGCGTCACGTGCACCGTCTCCTGACTCACGGCCGGTCCCGTCAGCTCGGGATCGGCCTGCAGGGACTGCATTGCGTAGCCCAGCGCCTGCAGCAGAGTTTCCTCGCTGGAATTCGGGAGCGTTCCGACGGTGACGAGGTAATAGAGATCGAGGGGCAGCGCATTGCGGAACACGTACACGGGCGGCGCCGGGAGACCCGACGGCACGCGATGTTCGCTATTGCGCAGCGTGGGATTGGGAACGACGCGATAAAGAAAGAGAATCAATGCCGCGCCGCTCGCATCGGCATCATCGAGCGGACCGACGAACACCGTTCCCGGCACGCCGGACGCCAACAATGCCTGCCGCAAGCGCTCCCGCAGCGCCTCGGTCACGCGGAGAATCCCGTCCGCTCTCATGCGGCCCTCCGCGCTCGAGCGAGATCGATCTCGACCGGCGGCATGCCGAGCTTCGCGAATTCCGCGCGCGCGGCCTGAGCGATGTGCTCCAGGCCGATGCGCACGCCCGCGGCCGCCGCAATGAAGGCGGCGCGCAGGGTGATCTGGCGGATGTGGCCGCCCGTGAGGTCGACCTTGCGCGCGAGGAGGGTGAATGCCGCGTCGTCGAGCAAATGCGACTCTTCGGGCAGGCATTGACGCCAGATCTGCTTGCGCGCCTCGGCGTCGGGCCGCGGAAAGTCGACGACGAAACGAAGGCGGCGCACAAAGGCGGGATCGAGATTCTGCCGGAGATTGGTCGTGAGAATCGCCAGTCCTTCATACGCCTCCATCCGCTGCAGCAGATACGCGACTTCGATGTTCGCGTAGCGGTCGTGCGCGTCCTTCACTTCGCTGCGTTTGCCGAGGAGCGCGTCGGCTTCGTCGATGAGAATGGCGGCGCCGGATCGCTGCGCGTCCGTGAAGACGCGATCGATGTTCTTCTCGGTGTCGCCGATGTATTTGCTCACCACCTTGGAGAGGTCGAGGCGCAGGATCTGGATGCCCAACTCCCGCGCAATGCCGATGGCGGCCATCGTTTTGCCCGTTCCACTGAAACCGTGGAAAAGTGCGGTGACGCCGCGCCCATACGGCAATTGATCGCGGAATTTCCATTCGTCCAATACGCGCGGCGCGAAGCGGACGTGATCGACGATCTCGTGCAGTTGTTGCTTGCGGTCCGGAGGCAGGACCACTTCGTCGAGGCTGAAGAGCGGTTCGAGCCGCTCCGCGAGATGCGAGATCCCTTCGGACGCCACTTCCCTGCAGGCCGCGAGGAAGCGCTCCATTCCGTGGTCGTACGTGGTGCGGCTGCTCGCGAGACGCATCGCGTGCTCGAGCTGGTCGACGCTCAATGGGAACTGAGTTGCAATCGATTCCGCCGTGGATTCCGTCAAATAGACGCGTGCTCCAGCGGCTGCTGCGCGCACTGCTGCAACGCGTGCAGCGAATGACAGCGGCATTTCGTCCAGCAATTCATACGGAGCCGGCGCGAGGAGCCGGATGGCGCGGGCGGCGTCGGGACAGATGACCGCCGCGCGACAGCGCACGCCTTCGAGTGCTGCGAAAAAGAGGCGCAGCCGATCGTCATCCTCTTCACTGACATCGGCCTTCGGGACGTCGATGATCAGCGGGCCGCCGGCGAGGAGCACCACGCGCGCGAATCGACGGGCAAGATCCTCGACTTCGACGAGATCCGTGCCGGCCAATCGCGCGAGCTCCACGCGAATCGGAACGACTTCTTTTTCGTGCGCGCCGGGCTCCAATAGCGCGCGCCACGCCGCGGGGTCGTCGCCGCCGAACAGGATCCACTGTGCGCCGTGCAGCTTCTCGATCAGACCCACCGCGCGTGCTCGCTCATCGTTGCGCTGCAGCAATCCGGCGCCGGGCCACGGAACGAGCCTCATGATTCGCCGCACGCGCGGATCGTTTGTGAGCGCGAATGCGTCGCCGAGGATCCATTGCGCTAGGAAGAGATCGACGCGTAGTGGCTCGTCGGCGGTGGGTTGGCGACCGGCGTAGTCCTCGAACACCAGCCAGCGCGCGAGCGCGCCGTCATCCGCAAGCTCGCTGCGAATGCGGGCTGTGACGCCGAGCAATGAGCTGAACAGAGCGATCGTGCCGGCGCGACGGCTGATGTCGTCGAGGAGAAATCCGATGCAGCGCTGGAAGCGGAGATCCAGCTCGGGCGCCAGCGCGAGCGCCATCATTCGAAATTCGAGCGGCGTGAGGTCGAAGAATTTCGCTGCCGCGGCGAGCGGCTCTGATTTCGGATCCGCGTTCGCGAGTGCGAGATCGAGCGCCGCATCCGCATTGGCGAGATCGCGCGATGGATCGTGCGGACCGCTATCGAGTGCCTGCAGCAACGTCTTCCGCGTGACGCAGAGGCCGTTCACGTCGCCGTTTTCTTCCGGTACGCTTTCGACCGCGTCCTGCAATCGCCTGTGCACCCAGTCGATCGAGGCCTGCATCAGCGAGCGTGGCGGCGACTGCGCATCGGCTGCCTTCACGTCGAAGCCAACCGAACGCGGCTGCATGCGCGTGACCTGTCCCGGCTCATGCGTGCCGACGTGCTCCACCAAGCGCCGCAAGGTGGTCAACAGCGAGTCGAGTCTCGGGCGCACGCCGATGCGCACCATGTCGCCGACGACATCCACGCGCATCACGACGATGTCCGGTCGCTCGGCGAGCCACCGTTCCGCGAGCTCATATGTCTCGGCCGGATGTCCTACGATGATCAGCGCACATTGCGACAACCGCGGAATCGTCTCGAGGATCGCATCGACCTCGGTGGCCTCGACATGCTCCCCTCGCACGAGGTTCATGTCCGGACGCGCCTTGACCCCCTCAGCGATGATTTCGGCCTTCACGTCGGGCGACGTGATGGCAACCACAACGTTGATCAGTGACACGCCCGCGACTCCTTCTGCACGGCGTGTTGTCGCACGGCGTCGATGGCTTTGCCTATGCTCCGCGAAGCATGAAAAGAGATGGACGGAAGAGGCACTTTCGATTCACATCTTTGGGATCGAAATCCGTGAACCTTTCGATCATGCTGCGTAGATCGAACGATCCATGACGCGCCTCGGGTGCATTGCGCCGACGCATCGCGCGCGAACGCGGTACTGATCGCACCGCGTTACGGCCACGATGACTCGTCCTAATTCCCGATGTATCCCAGTGAGCGGAGCTCCCTGAGCTTCTCTCCCTCACCTGCAATCGGCGCAATGAACTCGCGCCGATCCGGGTACTTGCGCGAAGGAAGGGCTGGGCCGGCGACGTCGAGAGCGGCAATCATGCGCTCATCGGGTGGGATCCCCGCCCGCACGAGAACGGTCGGCGCGACGTGCCGAACCGAGGCCATGCCGCCGTAGCCGACGGCACCCGTATTCGCGACGATCAGCATGCCGTAGGGACGCGCGAAATGTTCGTAATCGTCGTACTCCCACCCGTGATCCGACGCGAGAATCACGGTCGCATCGTGACCAAAGGCATCGATCAGCATCGCAATGGAGCGATCCGCCTCGACATAGGCGTCCGCAAGTTTGCTGGACGCGAACTCCGCGCTGAACGCCGCCTGCGGGTCCGCATCCCCACAAACGATGCAGCCGTCGGGATGTTTGAATCTCCATCCCATGTGCTGCGCTCCGTCCAGAAAGTTCGTATAGACGATTGCCACGTCATACCGCTCGCGGCGGAGCAGCTTCGCAAAGATCGGAGCGCGAGTCATGGATCGACGGATGTATCCCGCCACTGAGGGTGGATAGCTCGGCACTCTGTGAAGCACACTGCCGGTTTCGGAGTAATCGCGAACGGAGTGACCGTCTTCGATCACAAAACTTCCGGAGAGGCGTTCGGGAGCGAGCAGAATTGGCAGCGGGTCGATCGCGATGACGCGCTTGCCGCTCTGCGAAAGAATTGCCCAGTCAGGAATTGCCCTGAGGTTCCGATTCGTGACCAGCTCGGACGACCACAGACGAAGAAACTGCAGCTTCATGAGGAGCCGATCGAGAAGCCATACAGCGTGAAAGCCGAACTTAGGCAGCGCAATGATTGGTGTCTTGATTCCCGTGAAGCGCCAGCGGAGATAACTGTCGATCCCGTGCTCGGGGCCGCCGATGCCGCTGTGCATCGCGCTCCAGATTTCGGGCGATGTGCGCATTTCGAGGTTGTCGAGCTGATAGAAGCGTCCGTTCTTCAACAGGGCCTCGACCGCAGGGAGCCTGTGTGCGCGAAGTAGCGCAGCAACAACACGCCAGTCCATTCCGTCGATGCCGATGAAAAGCACTCGAAGCGATTTCGCGTCGGTGGATGCAACCGGACGGCTATCTCGGAGCTGAGCCGAGATCATGCCGACCGCATCGGCGCGGCTGCGCGACGGAGTCTGCCACTGCGCAAGAAGCTCGAGCAGGGCACTCAGAACGACAGCGGCCACGAATGTTGCGAACAGCGACCGGCGGATACCAATGACGAAGATGGCTGCGGTCGCGACCACGATCGCAAAGAGAGCGAACATGCCGGCGAAGCTGATGTGGAGCTCAGTCGAGAACGGTTGATGCGCCCGCTCCATGCGGACGAACCAAAGGAGAAAGTAGAGAAGGCATGCGCCGGCGAGAGCATCGTTCCGAACGGTGGCAAGGGTGCGAAGCAGCACGTCGGTGATGAGCACCGGCAGCAAGAGAAAAACCGTCAGAAGGAACCAGAGGTCGAATGACAGAACGATCGCAGCCAATGCGTCGCCTCTTACGTTCGTCCACCACATACTGAGGGCAACCGGGACGCCCGAGAGCGCTGCGATCGCGGCACCCATCGCGCTCCGGATCACGCGGTTGTACGGTCTGCCTCGGTTCGAAGATGTCAACCGATCCACCCCACCGCCAGCGCCGCGGCTCGGCGATCGTTGCCGGTCAGTCGATCAAGCGAGCGCCAGGTGGAGAACTCGAGCGCATGGCGGATCGTAGTCGCGCGCCTCGCGCTGCGGCGCGGCCAGTTGGCGTCGAGCTCCGCTGCCGCGCGGTCCAGATCCTCATCGATCGGCGCGATGAGCTCCCCCACGAGCGGGATCTTTCGCGCGTCGGCCGTGATCTGGACGAGCATGGCCTCATTCGCGCGGTACCAGCCATAGAGTGCGAGGATCGTGCGCCGGCAGGCTGCGAGCGGATTGGTTCCCCTGGCAGGAATCGCGGGCAACGGATGAAGGGCGGTCCAGTGAGCGGAGCACGCCCGTAGCATCGACGGCTCGTCCGGAAAATGCCGATACACGGTGAGCCGCTCCACCCCGGCCCGGTCGGCGACGGCGCTGATGGTCGTCCGGGCCGGCCCGACCTCCTCGTGCAGAGCCACGACCGCGCACACGATCCTCTCCCGCGTCGCCTCCTCGGCCGCGGCCCGGCGCACCTTCATGTAAGCGCGGGGGCGTTTCATGTCCGCACCATCATAGCTCAATTCCGGTGAACACGAATGTTCACAGAAACTACTTGACGATCGAACGGCCGCGACCGATATTCGGTGAACATTGATGTTTTATCAAAATGAGGAACGCATGATCACCAACGCACACTCGGGCACGAACGTCGAAGAGATCGCCCCCGGGATCTACCGCATCAACACGCCGCTGGACATTCCCGGTGGCGCCTTTTCCTTCAACCAGTACCTCGTCGAGGACGCCGAGCCGCTCCTCTTCCACACCGGTCCGCGGCGTCTGTTTCCGCTGGTGCGCGAGGCCGTGAATCACGTCCTGCCCGCGGAGCGTCTCCGCTGGATCGCCTTCTCCCATTTCGAGGCGGACGAGTGCGGGTCGCTGAACGAGTGGCTCGCCATCGCGCCCGCGGCGCAGGCCCTCTGCAGCACTACCGCGGTGATGGTCTCGGTCGCCGACGTGGCCGACCGCGAGCCGCGGGGGCTCAGCGACGGCGAGACGTTCTCGACGGGCCGCCGCACGCTCCGCTGGTTCGACACCCCACACCTGCCGCACGGCTGGGAGACCGGCTACCTGGCCGACGAGTCGACGAGCACGCTCTTCTGCGGCGACCTGTTCACGCAGCCGGGACGCGGCGAGACCGCCCTCACGAGCTCCGACATCCTCGGCCCCAGCGAGTCGTTCCGCCAGTCAATGGACTACTACGCACACTCGAAGAACGCCGGTGAGCACTTCGCCAAATTGGCAGCGTTCCAACCGCGGACTCTGGCCGTCATGCACGGCAGCGCGTGGCAGGGCGACGGTGCGGCCCTGCTCCGCGAGCTCGCGCGCGCCGTGGAGGCCTGAGGATTCGAGCCCCATGGCAGAGGGCCGCGAACACGCGGCTCTCTGCCTCATCCGGCATCCTCCGCGTCGGGTAGGAAAGGAACCTTTCCGTCACTCCTTCGGATCGGCGCGTGCGTTTGGTGGTGGCTCTGCTCGATGCGCAGTGGCGGCACAGTTGCTGCTGTTCCGTGAGAGCGCGTCTGTTTCCATTCGTAAACCACTCGCATACTGGCCACGGAGACGCCCCAAGTCCGCATTTTCCGTGGTCACGCGAAACAAAACGTTTGCGCTAAGTACGTGGGAGCAGCTAGAGCTAGATATAGCTTTGCCACGGTGCCTTCTCACGGCGGTAACACGGGCTCGAATCACGTATGCGCTCTACCCAAACCTTTCTAGCCTCGCCGTTGCGTTTCCGCCTACTCTGCCTCGTCATCGAGCACCTGAAGTAGCGCCGGTGGCAGTCCGGGCGCGCGGGCCATTGCCGCCGCCAGTTCTCGCGCTGAGTCCTCATCATCTCTGAAGCTCGCGCGCGCGGCGCGTAGGAGCCAGCAGCGGGAGGTTCGACCCCTCCTGCAAGCGGGGTCACCGCCATCGGCAACGTCGGCGCTTCGGGTAGGGAAAGGGACCTTTCCGTCACTCCTTAGATATCCATGGATCGGCGCGTGCGTTTGGTGGTGGCGCTGCTCGATGCGCAGTGGCGGCGCAGTTGCTGCGTCTCCGAGTTAGCACGCGCCGTAGGGTTGGGGGCGTCGCGTCTCGAGCATTTGTTCAAAGCGCACGAAAACACGACCATCCGCAACTTCATCCGCGAGCGCCGGCTGAGGGAAGCGGCCGAGATGCTCGCGTGCAGCGAGGAGCGCATCTCGGTGATCTGTTTCGGCGTCGGCTTCCGCGACGTCTCGAACTTCAATCATGCGTTCAAGAAGCGTTTCGGCGTCTCGCCGCGGGAGTACCGCGACGCGCGCAGGAACGAGCCGGAAAACGAACGCGACTGACTCAGAACGTCAGGTGCCAGTGATCGCCTTCATCGAGGATCCCCGCGCCCTCTCCCGTGATGAGGCCGCGCAGGACTGCGCGCTGCGCGGTGTTGAAGCCGAGGCGGAAATCGACGTTGCGTCCGAGGCGGTGCTCGTGGTGAGACGGACGCCATTCTCCGCTGATGTCGAAAATGCCGCCGAACGGGAGGCTGATGTCGTTGTAGCCGACACGCGGCCACGCGTTCAGGCCGTTGTCGATCTTGTGCTGCTCGTACGCCGCCGCGATCCTCTGCAGAGCGTCGACCGTCGTCTGCCGGCCGAAATGATTGGCCGGCGACGGATGCTCCGCGGTGGTGCCCGTCAGGTCGTATGCCGGACCCGCGGCAAGCTCCACGAGAGCGGGGATCCTCACCTCGACGTGCACGTTCGACGTTTGACCGCCCACGGTCAATGAGACGACTTCTTCGCCGCCCGGAACGTTGCTTCGGTACTGGAACTCCGCGCCGCCCGACCGGTCGGCGGTCTTCCGCGCCGGCGTGATCGTTCCGACCGGGCGGTCGACATCGTGCCGGTGTCCGCCGGAGAAGCTCACCGCCGTCACCGTCGGCGCCGCGACCGCGGCATTCGGCGCCAGACCGGTGATCGCGATCTTCGACGTCTCGGCGCCGCCGGTGCCCCGCGGCGCGACCGTCGTGGGATTCGCGGCGAGCTTCGGCACGACGTGCGGCTGCAGCATGCCGAGGGCGCGCTTCGCGGCTTCGAGGACGGGGGCGGCGGCTGCCGGCGGCGCCGTGCTGACGGCTTGAAAAATCGTCTGCAGGATCTTGTGTCCTTCGGTCAGCGATGCGAGCAGGCCGACCTGGTGATTCACGATGCCGCTCATCAACTGGATCCCGAGCTCGTGGTCCATCCCGCTGCGCGCGAACACCGCCTGCACGATCGGAAGAGCTTCGGTGGGATTGGTGAAGATGAGCACCTCGAGCCGGACCGCGCGCGCCGAAGTCGTCGGGTAGTCGATCAGGAACTTGTCCACTTCGGCGTTGATGTCGGCCGGGACGACCGCCGCTTTCGGCTTCTGATCGAGGAACGGCTTCCACGCCGGATCGAACCTCGCCGCCATCTGCTCGATCGCGAACGGATTCACCTGCCATTCGCCGGCGGTGTCGATGAGCACGGGGAGCGGGAAGCGCATACCGACCCGAAACTCCTTGAACGACGTCGCGGGATCGACGGTCATCTGCAGATGGCCTTCGTTGAAGACCATCAGCGCCTGCGCCATCTGATCGACGGTCAACACGGGCGCGACAGTCGGGCCGGGCTTCGCCTTGGTGAACCACGGCAGGATCGTCTTTGCGATCGAGCGGATCGTGGTCGCCGGCTCGACGATCGCAGACGCGCGCTGCTTCGACGCGTCATCGAACAGACTGCCTTCGATGAAAACGTCCGTGACGGTCGCCTGCTTCGGCTGCCCGGGAAAGAGCAGCATTGGATGGAGCATCCCGCGCGCGCCGTTGTCCTGGACGACATGCGTCAACTCGTGCGCGAGCAGGCTCTTTCCTGCCGCGGAGCGGGGATCGTATTCGCCGCGCCGGAAGTAGATGTCGTGGCCGTGCGTGAACGCCCGCGCGTGAATCGATTCGTTCATCGCGTGCGCGTCGGCTCCCGTGTAGACGCGCACCGTGCTGAAATCGAATCCGAATCGCGAGCCCATCTCCGTGCGCGTCGACGGATCGAGCGGGCGGCCGCGTCCCGCGGAAGCATCGAGGGTCCCGCGCAATGACGGAGTCGCGAAAAGAGAACGTTCCGCGAACGCTCCCGTCGCTTGCGCCTTCTTCTGCCGCAGCCTCGTCATCACGATTCCGCTCTCCTACTTAGCAGCGATTCGTCCAGGCACATCGGTCGCGCAGCAGGTTTCACCAGAAAAAAGCAGAACACACCAAATGATTGCAGAACAGGCCAACGAATTCTGCTCTCCCGCAGCCGGTAGTTTCGCTACCGTTTTTCGAGCAGATCACAATCACGAATCCCAGCGGAATCGGTTGATCCACCGAAAGGAGATGTCATGCCTCCTACCCTAACGTATCCGGGCGTCTATATTCAGGAGATCCCCAGCGGCGTAAGGCCGATCACCGGCGTAGCGACGTCGATCGCGGCGTTCATCGGCAGGACCGAGCGCGGGCCGGTCGAGAAGCCCGTCGACATCACGAGCTTCGCCGACTTCGAGCGCGAGTTCGGCGCACTCAATCTCGACTATCCGATCGGCTTCACCGTTCAGGACTTCTATCAGAACGGCGGAGGACTCGCGATGGTCGTGCGCGCGTTCAAAGGGCCGGCCCCCTTTCCGACGGCGGAAATCAAGTGGGACAAGCTGAAGCTGATCGCAACCGCGCCCGGGTTGTGGGCGGAAAAACTGCGCATCCGCGTGGAGAAGCTGGCGGATCCCACGCCGCTCAAAGATCTCGCCGACCAGCTCGGCGTCGTACCGGCCGATTTCTTCAACCTCCGCATCCGCAATACGAAGCCGGGTGTGGAAGAAGAGGAATCGCACATCAACCTGACCTATGTCCCGAGCGCGCGCCAGATCAAAGGAATCCTCGAGGCGGATTCGCGGCTCCTGCGCGACAACGGAAGCACCGGAGCACCGGCGGCACATCCGGATCCTCCGCAAGGCGAGGAAGACAAGATCTGGAAGGAAGACCAGTACTCTGCAAAGGTCACGACCTCGGGGAGCGATTCAGGCGCGCTCGACGTCGCGGCGTACACGGCAGCCATCAACGCGCTCGATCACGCGGACCTCTTCAACCTCCTCGTGATCCCGCCCGACACACTCGACAACGGCAGTCTGGACAAGGCCGTGCACACGAAGGCCGCGGCGTATTGCCATGGACGCCGCGCGCTGTACGTCGTCGATCCGCCGGCCGCTTGGAACACGGTCACCGAAGCGAAGAACGTGACCGCACTCGGAATCAGCGGTCTCGATGCGCGCTACGCCTCGTTGTATTTCCCCCGCGTCCGCAAGGCCAATCCGCTTCGCGGCAATCTGATCGAGCCCTTCACCGCCAGCGGAATCATCGCCGGCGTCATGGCGCGCACCGACGAGACCCGCGGCGTCTGGAAAGCACCCGCGGGCGTCGACGCGGCACTCGTCGGCGTCAATGGGCTCGAGATCGATCATCCGATGAACGACATCGAGAACGGAATCCTCAATCAGATCGGCGAGAACTGCCTCCGCTACTTCCCGATCATCGGTCACATCGTGTGGGGTGCGCGCACGATGCGCGGCGCGGACATCCTCGGCGACGAATACAAATACGTCCCGGTCCGCCGCACCGCGAACTTCATCGAGGAATCGCTCTTCCGCGGCCTCAAGTGGGTCGTGTTCGAGCCGAACGACGAGCCGCTGTGGGCGCAGATCCGCCTCAACGTCGGCGCGTTCATGCAGGGGCTCTTCCGCCAGGGCGCGTTCCAGGGGACGTCCGCGCGCGATGCCTACTTCGTCGCGTGCGACAAGACCACCACCACGCAGAACGACATCAACCTCGGCATCGTGAACGTGGTCGTCGGCTTCGCGCCGCTCAAGCCCGCGGAGTTCGTCGTCGTCAAGATCCAGCAGATCGCCGGACAGATCCAGACCTAGTCGACCGTCAAACCGAGAGGAGCAGGCGTATGCCCGCCATCAATCGTTTCGATCCGTACAAGAACTTCAAGTTCGTCGTGAAATTCGGGCCCAAAGTCGTGGCCGGGATCAGCAAGGTCGGCGGTCTGAAGAAGACGACCGAGGTCGTGAAGCACCGCGAAGGCGCCGACCCGAGCACGAGCCGCAAATCGCCGGGCCGCACCGAGTACGACCCGATCTCGCTCGAGCGCGGCATCACCGCCGACCGCGAGTTCGAGAAGTGGGCAAACCAGGTCTGGTTCTTCCAGGCCCAGGCCCCCGGCGAATCCGCGCTCGGCAACTTCCGCCGCGACATCACCATCGAGCTGCGCAACGAAGCCGGACAGCCCGTGATGCGCTACTTCGTCTATCGCGCGTGGGTCACGAAGTACACGGCGCTGCCGGACCTCGACGCGAACGCGAATGCCATCGCCATCGAGTCGATCGAGCTCGAGCACGAGGGATGGAAGCGCGACCCGGCGCTGGTCATCGAGCCCGAGCCCGAGTTTGCGGGTGACACGGTGTGATTCCCGCTGCGTCCACGCAGTTGGATCTCCTCGGCATCTGGGAGCGCGGCGAGGGACAGCCCGCCTGGCGGCGCGCGCTGGCGATCCTTCCCGACGCCGGGCCGATGCCGGTCGGCCGCCGCGACGCGCGGCTGCTCGAGCTGCGCGAGCAGTTCTTCGGCCGCACGTTCGGCGGCGTCACCGCGTGCCCCGCGTGCAGCGAGGACATCGAGCTGACGTTCGACGCGGACGAAGTGCGCCGCGATTGCGATGGGCCTTCGGAGTCGTTCGCGATCCTGTCCGGCGGATACGAGCTCGAGCTGCGCCTGCCCGAGACCGCGGACCTCGAGAGCATCGCGCATGCCGCGACTCTGGCGGACGCGCGCGCGACGCTGTTCGCGCGCTGCGTGATTCGCGCGACGCACGACGGCGCATCGGTCGACGCAAGCGCGTTGCCCGAAGAAGTCATCGACGCAGCCGCGGCCGCGATGGCCGCGCGCGATCCGCAGGCGGACGTCACGCTTGAGATGACCTGCCCGGGCTGCGCACACGCCTGGCTCGAGCCCTTCGACGTCACCACGTTTCTCTGGACCGAAGTCGCCGCCGCCGCGCGACGCCTGCTGCGCGAAGTGCATCAGCTCGCGTGGGCGTACGGGTGGAGCGAGCGCGAGATCCTCGCGCTCTCGCCGGCGCGGCGCAGCGCCTATCTCGAGATGCTGGGATGAGCGACTTCCTCACGAACCTCGCCGCCCGTGCCCTCGGCGCGCCGACGCTGCGGCCGCGAACGCGGTCCCGCTTCGACCCCGAGCCGGAGACGAGTCCGTGGATCGAAGCACCGGCGGAGCCGGTGGCCGAGCAACGCGCAGCGCAGAAAGAGTCGACGAGTCGACGAGTCGACGAGCCTCCGAGCACTGCGCCACTCGTCGACTCGAAGACTCGAAGACTCGACGACTCGCCCCCGCCACCGCGTCGCGAGACCGAGCCACCGCCGCGAATCGAGCCCCGCGAAGTTTGGAGTGCGGAGGCAGCGCCTCCGCTTTCGAATTTGCGCGCGAATCGGAAAGCGGAGGCGTTGCCTCCGCACTCCACAACCGTCGCAACGCATACGGAGCATCACACGACCGAGCGCGTCGTCGAGCGCAGGGTCGAGCATCACGACCACACGACAGTCCGCGTCGAGCCGACGAGTCTTCGAGTCGACGAGTCTACGAGGGAAAGACTGCTCGACGACTCGGAGACTCGACGACTCGAAGACTCGACGCCCCGCCATCGCTACGACGAGCAGCCGCCGCGCATCGAGCGCGAACGGCGAGAAGCGATGCCCGCGCTCGAGCCGCGTCCCGCGACGCCGCAGCGTCCGCGCATCGAAGCACCTGCCGCGCCCGAGCCGACGATCCACGTCTCGATCGGGCGCGTCGAAGTGCGCGCCGCCGCACCGGCCGCGACACCGCAACGCACGCGCACGCGCAATGCGCCGATGACTCTCGAAGACTACGCCGCGCGGCGCAACGCGAAAGGACGGCCATGAGCAACGAGCTCGCCATCACCGCCGTCACGATCGCGCTGCGCAACTACCTCATCGAAGGCGTGACGCTCACGAACGCGCCGGCGTCGCTGAACATCACGCGCGGTCTCGAGATCACGACGCTGCCACTGCACAAGGTCCGCGACAACTTCAAGTTCGACAACGTCGTCAATCTCCTTCTCTATCGCACCGAGCAGAACGCCGCGTGGCGCAACCGGCCGTTGCCCACGCAGCCGGAGACGAGCACGCCGCCGCTCCCGCTCGACCTCGAATACCTGGTCACGGCCTACGGCGAAGACGAGCGCGAGGAAGTCGGCCAATACATCCTCGGCCAGGCGATGCGATTCCTGCACGACTACCCGTTCATCCCGCGGCAGCGGTTTCAGCTCGCGCTGCCCGAGGCGAACGTGCATCAGCAGATCGAGCGGGTGAAGGTGACGGAGCGTCCGCTGTCGACCGACGAGCTGTCGAAGCTGTGGACCGTCTTCCAGACCCAGTACCGCATCTCCGCCGCGTACGTCGCGACGGTCGTGCTGATCGACAGCCGCGCGCCGTCGCGCAGCGCGCTGCCCGTGCTGACGCGCGGCAAGGACGACCGCGGCTTCGACGCGATCGCGGGCTCGCCGCCGTCGATCGATTCCGCGCGCGCCGCGTCGGGCTTCGGCGCGGTCACGCTCGGCAACGATCTGCTCGTCGAGGGGCAGCATCTCGACATCGCGGGCTTCAAAGCGAGCGTGCGGCAGGGGCTCCTCGGAAGCGACGTGCTCCCGCCTCCGGTGACTCTGCCTGTGACTCCTGTCGATCCGACGCAGGTGCGCGTGAAGCTTCCGCCCCTCGGCGGCGGCGTCGCGGCTGCGTGGCCCGCAGGCATCTACTCGATCGCGCTCGTGCTGTCGATGCCGGGCCAGCCGGACTACGCGACGAATGAAGTTCCGTTCGCGCTCGCGCCGGTCATCAAGGTGACGCCGGATGTGCTGCCGGTGATCGCGGGCACGTTCACCGTGATGATCGAGGCGACGCCGCAGATCCGCGCTGGCCAGACTGTGCTCGTGTTGTGGGACGGCTTGCCGATCGCGCCCACGTCGGTCACGACGCCGGGCAATCCGAACCTGCCGACGACCGTGAAGTTCAAAGTCACGTCGGGCGCGGGCATTCATCGCGTGCGGCTGCGCGTCGACGGCATCGATTCGATTCTCATGAAGCCGAAGGCCGGCGGCGGATACGAGTTCGATCCCGCGCAGAGCGTCGAGGTGCTGCCATGACCGGCGCCGAATGGCACGCCGCGAACGACGCCTACCTGGGCCTCGCGATGCAGTGGCTCGAGCTGCTGCTCGAATCGCATTCGAGCGCGGAGCCGCTGCTGCTCACGGAGGAGCGTCGCGCAAAGCCGCGCGGTGCGGACGAGCCGTCGCCGTCGTCGTCCTGGTGGGCCAACCTGCGCCGCCCGACGCCGGACAGCACCGCGGCGCCGTTGCCCGCGGTCTCGGAAGACGTGCAGCTCCGGATCGACGAAGCCGCGGCGAAACTACGCGCGGCGGAGCAAACCGATCCGCCGCCCGCGATGATCCAGCTCGCGCAACGGATGGGTCTCCATCCGTTCGAGCGCGACCTGCTGCTGCTGTGCGTGGCGATGGAGCTCGACACGCGCATCGCCGGACTCTGCGCGCGCGCGCAAGGCGACGCGTCGCGTCCTTATCCCACGTTCGCGTTGGCGATGGCGATCCTCCCCGAGCCGGCGTGGGACGCACAGTCGCCGCTGCGGCCGCTCCGCTACTACCGTCTCATCGAGATCAGCCAGGCTGGGGGACAGCCGCTGACGATGAGTGCGCTGCGCGCGGACGAGCGCATCGTCAACTCGGTGAAAGGGCTCGAGCATCTTGACGACCGCGTCGCCGCGTTCGTCACTCCGCTCGCCGACCCGGGAACGGCGACGCTTCCCGAGTCGCAGCACACTGTCGCGCAGCAGATTCTCGACGCGCTCGCCCATGATGAGCGCTCTCTCAAACCCGTGCAGCTCCTCGGGCGCGACTCGGAGAGCAAGCAGCTCGTCGCGCACGCGGTCGCGAACGCGCGCGGGCTGATGCTCTATCGCATGCCCGCGGACATGCTGCCGTCGCAGGCCGCGGACCTCGAGACGCTGATGCGGCTCTGGCAACGCGAGACGCTGCTGCTGCCGCTGGCGTTGTATCTCGACGCGCAGGACCTCGACCGCGGCAACGAGAATCACGCCGTTCCGCTCAAGCGATTCCTCGCGCGCAGCGGCGGCTTGTTGTTCGTCGACGCGCGCGAGACGTGGCCCGTGCCGCGCGGCAGTCACACGTTCGAGGTCGCGAAGCCGACGTCCCTTGAGCAGCGCGCGCTATGGCTCGAAGTCCTGGGCGAATCCGAGCTCGAGGAAGCGCAACATCTCGCCGGCCAGTTCAACCTCAGCGCCGCGGCGATCGCGCGCATCGTGTCCGAGGCGCAGGGCGGCGATCCTTCGGTACCGCTGGAGAAGCGTTTGTGGCAGCGCGCATCCGAAGAGACGCGGCTGCGGATCGATGCGCTCGCGCAGCGCATCGACGCGAAAGCCACGTGGGACGACATCGTCCTGCCGCCGCTCGAAGTCGCGTTGCTGAAGCAGATCGCGGTGCACGTCGCCGGGCGCTCGACCGTGTACGACGACTGGGGCTTCCGCGAGCGGATGAACCGCGGCTTCGGCATCAGCGCGCTGTTCGCCGGCGAGAGCGGGACGGGCAAGACCATGGCCGCCGAGGTGATCGCGAACGAGCTCGGGATGAGCCTCCATCGCATCGACCTCTCGGCGACCGTGAGCAAGTGGGTCGGCGAGACCGAGAAGAACATGCAGCAGCTCTTCAACGCCGCCGACGACGCGAACAGCGTGCTCTTTTTCGACGAGGCCGACGCGCTCTTCGGCAAGCGCAGCGAGGTGCAGCAGAGCCAGGACCGTTTCGCGAACATCGAGATCAACTTCCTGCTGCAGCGGCTCGAGACCTTTCGCGGAGTCGCGATCCTCGCGACGAACATGAAGAGCGCGCTCGACTCGGCGTTCCTGCGGCGTCTCCGCTTCATCGTGAGCTTCCCCTTCCCCGGCCCCACCGAGCGGCGCGCGATCTGGGAGAAGGTGTTCCCGGCGAAGACGCCGAAGGCGGAGCTCGATTACGGGCACCTCGCGCGCCTGGGCCTCACCGGCGGGAGCATCCACAACGCCGCGATGTCGGCGGCGTTCCTCGCCGCACAACGCAAGACCATCGTCACCATGCCGATCGTTCTCGAAGCCGCGCGCATGGAGCTGCGCAAGCTCGAGAAGCCGATCAACGAAGCGGACTTCCGTACGGTGGTCGCATGAGAGTCCGCCTGCACATCGACCGCCTCGTCGTCGAAGGACTCGACGTGCCGCACCGCGGAAAGTTGCAGGCGGCGGTGGAGCACGAGCTCGCGACGCTGATCGCGGATCAGGGACTCGGCACGGTCACGTCGATCGCGGTACCGAGCGTGCGCGCGCCGGAGATCGTGCAGGGTGAGCTCGCGAGTGGGATCGCGAGCGCGGTGCATGGCGCGATCGGAGGCACGCGATGAGGCAGATGATGGAAAGGAAATCGAGCGCCCTTTCCGCGCTCGACACCGGCGCGCTACTGCAACGCCAGTCGGCGAAGAGCGAAGTGGTCGCGAAGAGGACTGGATGCGGGCCGGAGGCGACGAAGTGGTTCATGGCGCAGATGACCGGCGCGAAATGGACCGTCGGAACGCTGCTCGCTAAAACGGCGCTCGTGATCGCGCAGGACGAGGGACTTCCGCTCGGCATCGATGCGCGGCAGGTGGTGGAAGGGGGGCTGGCGGAGCTGGTGAAGCACGCCGGCAAAACGCACGGCGAGCCGCCCAAATCGGGGCGCGAACAACTGGAGGGAGCCGACCGCGGGCACAATGTCGCCAAGACCACTGTCCTCGCGCTCTTCCCGAATCTCATGGTGCGTGCCCGCGTCGCGAAGATGCTGGCGGCCCTTGGCGCCGCCGGCGCCTGGTGGTACTCGAAAGTGAAGACCGGCGGGGAGTGGGACTTCAAGCATCAGGCTCCTCTCTCCGCGCCGAAATCTCCCAACTGCCCCTCCACCTGCGAGGGGACGGTCCCAACCATCACGCTCTGCGGTGTGTGCCAGGAGAACGATGGCCCGGCAAACGTTTTCTACGGCTATATCGGCCGGTATCTCGGCTTCTCCCCCAACGCGCTGCTCCTCGGTTCGAACTTCGCCAATCTCCAGAAAGACGGAGGCGACGACTGGGATCCGCCCGAAGACATCAAGCTCGTTAAGGCCGGAATGGGGCTTCCGGACGCGCTCACCGAAGCCGCGCTCTGCAAAGCGCTCCCGAAGCCTTCTGCGGGTGAGCCGGGGTTCGACTGCCTGCCGTGCATGGAGGAGCTGCAATGACATGCGCTGCGAGGACGAGCGTCCGATGACCACCTCCCCCGACTCCCCGCGCATTCTCAAGGGCGGCATCGTGCTGCTCGATTCGGCCACGTCGTCCGTGGTGCGCGTCATCGTGCTGCAGTACAACCCCGACTCGTTGTCGCGCACGCTGCAGGCGCAGGCGGCGGGGGAATCCAGCGGCGATCGCTCGGAGGTGCTCCGCCTGAAAGGACCTCCCGTCGAGACGTTGAAGCTCGAGGCGGAGATCGATGCGACGGACCAGCTCGAGGCGAACGATAAGACGGCCGTGCAATCGGGGCTGCATCCACAGCTCGCGGCGCTCGAGACGATCCTCTATCCGCCGACGAGCCGCATTCTCGCGAACCACGCGCTCGCGCAGGCCGGCATCCTCGAGATCCTGCCGATCGAGTCGCCGTTGACGCTGTTCGTCTGGAGCCCATCGCGCATCGTCCCGGTGCGGATCACCGGCTTCTCGATCACCGAGGAGGCGTTCGACACGAAACTCAATCCGATTCAGGCGAAGGTCAGTCTCGACATGCGCGTGCTCAGCGTGAGCGACCTCGGATTCGATCATCGCGGCAGCTCGATCTACCTCGCCTATCAGCGCGTCAAAGAAACCTTCGCCGCCCTGCCCACCGGCGGCACGTTCGGCCAACTCGGCCTGGGAGCGCTTCCATGAGCGACGTCCTCGCATTGCAGCTTGCCCTTCCGCTGACGCCGTTTCCGCCGTCGAGCCCCTACGCGAACCTCGAGCTCGCGCGGATCGAAGTGAACGGCGAAGCCGTGATCTACGTTCGCCGGCGCTTCGTCCCGCAGCCGGAACAGTTCGCGGTGATCGGCGAGCACACCGTCGTGCGCGGTGAGCGCCTCGATCACATCGCCGCCCACTACTTCGGCGACCCCGAGCTCTTCTGGCGCATCTGCGATGCGAACCGCGCCATGCGCCCCGAGGAGCTCACCGAGACCGAAGGGCGCCGCCTCCTCATCACGCTGCCGGAAGGAGTGCAGGGAACACCGTGATGGTCAATCCGCCCTACTACCTCCAGGTGATGATCGGCCCCGGCGTACCGGTGCCGGTGCCGGGCGACGTCATGGACGCGCTCACGTCGGTGGAGGTCACGAACAACACGTCGACGACGAGCCTGTTCACGCTCACGTTCACCGTCTCCCGGCGCTCGCCGCTCACCACGCTGTTTCTACTGCTCAACGGCGTGCAGATTCCGATGATCCGCGTCGTGCTGATGATCATCGTGCGCGGCATGCCGAACGTGTTGATGGACGGCGTGATGACGAACTATCAGTTCCAGCCCGGCGACAACGGCTCGACGCTCACGATCACGGGCGAGGATCTCTCGAAGCTGATGGACTACATCCCGTTCGACGGCATGCCGTATCCCGGGCAGCCGACGAACGTGCGCGTGATGGCGATGCTCGCGAAGTACGCGGGCTTCGGCATCATCCCGCTCGTCATCCCGCCGATTCAGTTTTTCGCGCCGACGCCCACCGAGCAGATTCCGCGGCAGAAAGGGACCGACCTCGAATACATCAAAGACCTCGCGAACGAAGCCGGTTACGAGTTCTACGTCGATCCCGGCCCGGCACCGCTGACGAGCACCGCGTATTGGGGCCCGTCCATTCGCGTCGGCGTGCCGCAGCCCGCGCTGAACATGGACATGGACGCGGAGACGAACGTCGAGTCGATCGACTTCAGCTTCGATTCGGAAGCGGCGTCGACGCCGATCGTCATGATCTATCCGAAGAAGCTGAAGTTCGGCATCCCCGTGCCGATCCCCAACATCAATCCGCTCTCGCCGCCCCTCGGCGTGATCCGGCCGCTGCCGAAGCGGTCGGACATCGACCGCGACTCGGCGCGTAAGAGCATCCCCGAGGCGTTGCTGAAGGGACTCGCGACCGCGGCGAAAGCCAGCGACGCCGTGACGGCGAACGGCACGCTCGACGTCGCGCGCTACGGCCGCGTGCTCAAGGCGCGCAAGCTCGTCGGAGTGCGCGGCGCAGGACTCGCGTACGACGGCCTCTATTTCGTCAGCAGCGTCAAGCACACGATCCGCCGCGGCGAGTACAAGCAGAGCTTCTCGCTCGTGCGCAACGGACTCGTCTCCATCACGCCGAGGGTGCCGGCATGAGCGAACGTTTTTACGGGAAGTACCGCGGAACGGTGATGAACAACATCGACCCGATGCGCATCGGAAGGATCCAGGCCTCCGTGCCCGCGGTGTCGCTGCTGCTGCCGACCAGCTGGGCGCTGCCGTGCTATCCGCTCGCGGGCAAGCTGCAGGGAATCTCGTACGCGCCGCAGATCGGCGCGGGCGTGTGGGTCGAGTTCGAAGGCGGCGACCCCGATTACCCGATCTGGACGGGCTGCTTCTGGGGCACCGACTCCGAGATGCCGTCGGACGCGAAGATGACCGCGGCGACGCAGAACCCGATCGCGCCGAGCATCGTGCTGCAGACGACGGGACAGAACCGCATCGTCATCAGCGACCTCCCCGGCCCGACCGGCGGAATCATCCTCAAATCTCTCACCGGTGCGTCGATCACCGTCAACGACACCGGCATCTACATCGACAACGGCAAAGGGGCCGCGATCAAGATGATCGGGCCGAACGTGAACGTGAACAACGGAGCGCTGACGATCATCTGAGCGCCTGGCGAAGCATTGAGAACGGAGGAGCCATGCCCGGTCCGGTCCTGATCTCGACGACGACGGTGCAATGCGCGCACGTGGGAATGGGCACGCCCGTGACCCCGAACCCGCGCGTGTCGATCGGCGGGCAGCCGGTCGTCACGATCGCCACGACGTACACCATCGCCGGCTGCACGTTCCCCGCGATCTCCTCGGGCGGACCTCCGTGCGTGACCGCGCAGTTCACGACCGCGGCGACGCGCGTGACGGCCGGCGGACAGCCGCTGCTGCTCGCCGACAGCCAGGGGATCTCCGCGCCGAACGGCACGCCGCTGATCGTGATCCCCAATCAGGTGAGGGTGACGGCGCAGTGAGGATGCGATGAACATCGACTTCCCGCTTCACTTCGACTCCTACGGACACACGGCCACGTGCGACGACGCGGCGCACGTGCGCGACATGCTCGAGCAGTTGCTCTTCACGAACGCCGGCGAGCGCGTGAACCGTCCGGAATTCGGCAGCGGCCTGCTGCAGCTCGTCTTCGCCGGCAACAGCCCCGAGCTCGCGGCCGCGCTGCAGTTCACGACGCGCGCGGCGATCCAGCAATGGCTCGGCGACGTGCTCGATCTGCAGTCGCTCGAAGTCACCTCCGAAGAATCGACGCTCACCATCGACATCCGTTACGCGCTGCGGCGGACCGGCGAGGTCCGCGACGTCACCTTCGTCCGGAGCACGACATGACTCTGATCTGCCGCGACGAGCACCGCCGTCAGTTGATCCGTGACGCAAGCCTCAACGGCATCGACTACATCGACGTCCACGGCACGCATCTCTGCGTTCACTTCCTCACCGGCATCCCGCCCGAATTCCTTCCGGCCGAAGGCAAGAAACACATGACGCCCGAGGAGAAGGCGCGCGCGCTGAGACGCATCGTCATCAAGGGCGGCCGGCGCGTCACGGACATCAAGGCGATCGACTTCGACGTCGACCGCGCCGACAACCCGTTCGAAGAAAGCTGCCTCGGCATCGAAGTGGACAAGGAAGGCGACTGGTCGAAGTACACGCTCTGTTTCGTGGAGCTCGACGAGAAAGGGCGTCCCACGAACAAGCCGCTCAAGTCGCTCGATCCGCGCTACGCGTGCCTCGACTTCACCTTCCGCACGGACTGTCCCGCGGAAGTGGACTGCAAGACGGACGATGCGTGTCCGCCGGAGAAGCGTCCGCAGCCTGCGATCTCGTATCTCGCAAAGGATTACGCGACTTTCCGGCGATTGATCCTCGATCGCCTGTCGCTGATCATGCCCGATTGGCGCGAACGCCACGTGCCGGACATCGGCATCGCGCTCGTCGAAGTGCTCGCGTACACCGCCGACTATCTCAGCTACTACCAGGACGCCGTCGGCACGGAGCAGTATCTCGACACCGCGCGGCAGCGCATCTCCGTGCGGCGTCACGCGCGGCTCGTCGACTACGTGATGCACGACGGCTGCAACGCGCGGGCGTTCGTTCACGTGCGGACCAAAGCCGAAGACGTGAAGTACGCGCCGCGCGATCTGTTCTTCATCACGCGTCCGCCCGGCCCCGTCGTGCCGCCGGTGCTCGACGCGGCGGCGTACGCGAAGCTGCCGCCGGGCACGCTCGCGTTCGAGCCGCTGACGGACTCGAAGACGCTGACGTTCCGCCGCGCGCACAACACGATCCGCATCTACACCTGGGGTGACCTCGAATGTTGCCTGATGCGCGGCGCGACCCGCGCGACGCTGCTCGACGAGGTCGAAGAGCGCGACCAATACGATCCCGCGCGGTGCGAGCCGCCGAAAACGAAACCGCCGCACAAGAAACGCAAGTCGAAGCACGAGCAGACGCTCGACTACTACGCCGAGCTGCCGCCGCATTCCGATCCGGAACACGTGCACGGCGAGCACTGCGGCTGTCCGCCTCCGCCGCCTCCGCCTCCTCCGCCGCGTCCGCTGAAGCTGAGCGCCGGCGACTTTCTGCTCTTCGAAGAGCTCGCGTGCGCGGGAACCGTGAGCAACGAGAACTTCGACGGCGAGCATCCGACGCCCGACGTCGACCGCACGCATCGTCACGTCGTCCGCCTCACGAAGGTCACCGAAGGCTGCGACGCGCTCCTCGGCAATCGCGTGCTGGAAGTCGAATGGAGCGCCGAGGATGCGCTGCCGTTCGCGTTGTGCGTCTCGGCGATCGGCGCGCCGCCGGATTGCGATCTCGTGAAAAATCTCGCCGTCGCGCGCGGCAACATCGTCCTCGCCGATCACGGCCTCACCGTCGCCGACGAGCCGCTCGAACCGATTCCCGCGGAGCCGCTCGTCGAGCTGTGCGACGGCGAAGACATGCCCGCCGAGGTTGCGCACGTCCCCGGACGCTATCGGCCCGTGCTCGACGCGGGACCGCTCACGTTCGCCGTGCCGCTGCAACGCGGCGCATCCGCGACGGCGTTGCTAAAGCAGAATCCGCGGCTCGCGGTTCCGGCCGTCGTCGCGCACAGCATCCCGCCTTCGTTCGTCATCGACGAAGACGGGCGTCCGCTGTCGTTGTTCGCCGCGGAGGATTTGCGCGCCGTGCGCTTCCTCGCGAGCTCGCTGCTTCATCCGAAACCGGAGCAGCAGCGTTTGCTCGCGCTGCGGCAGCGTTTGCGCGAGGAAGTCGTGAAGCTGCTCGACGAGGGAAAGGTGACCGACGAGCTGGTCGCGAAGCTCGATGCGAACCTGCGCGCGTTGATGGAGCGCTGGACGCCGCGCGGCGACCTGCTCGAGAGCGGCAGCGATGATGAGCATTTCGTCGCCGAGGTCGATGATGCCGGGCTTGCCCACCTGCGGTTCGGCGATGGAGACGCCGGACGCGCCGTCGAGATCGGAATGGCATTCGCGGCAACGTATCGTGCCGGCAACGGACGCGCGGGACTCGTCGGGCCGGAGTCGATCGTCCACGCGGTCGTGCTGCGCGGCGCGACGGGCGACCTCGAGCGCGTGCGCAATCCGCTGCCCGCGCGCAGCGCCGTCGATCCCGAATCGATCGCCGCGGTAAAAGCATTCGCGCCGTCGTCCATTCGAGGAGCATTGCAACGCGCTGTGACGGCGGAAGACTACGCGGTGCTCGCGCGCTCGCTGCACTATCCCGAGCGCGATCCGCGCGTGCAGGCCGCGAACGGACGGCTGCTGTGGAACGGAAGCTGGTATGTCGCCGACGTCTCGGTCGATCCCTTCGCGACGCCGGTGCTCGCACCAGCGCTGCGGCAGGAGATCCACGCGCGATTGCAGCGATACCGGCGCATGGGGCACGACCTCACCGTCGACGGCGCCGACGTCGTGCCGATCCGCCTCGAGCTCGAGATCTGCGTCCACGAGGATTACCTTCGCGCGCACGTCGTGGCCGCGGTACGCGTGGCTCTCGCCGCGTTGTTCCATCCCGACAACCTCACCTTCGGCGGCGCGGTCCACGTCAGCCGCATCATCGCCGCGGTCATGGCCGTCGACGGCGTGGTGAAAGTCTGCGTCGCGAAGCTCGAGCGGCTCGATCAGGAAGGACGCGGAAATCCCGATCTGCCGAAAGGACTGCTGAAGCTCCGGCCGAACGAGATCGCGCGCCTCGACGCCGATGCCTCGATGCCGGAGAACGGCATCCTCACCTTCTCCGCGGTGCGAGGTGGACGATGAGCTCCTGCGGTTGCTGCGCATG
>Ga0209382_10000211_pt1 | contig 95010 bp, 70 predicted proteins | sample SoiMetdeltSBSDD5_FD_187599 | JGI IMG/M metagenome (GOLD analysis project Ga0209382, IMG submission 187599) | Bulk soil microbial communities from a Populus tree surrounding site in Tennessee, USA - Soil MetaG P. deltoides SBSDD5 (SPAdes) (version 2) | ecosystem: Environmental > Terrestrial >...
CCATGCGCCACTACGTGCGCCTGTCGCAGAAGAACTTCGGCATCGACACGGGCGCCTTTCCGCTGGGCTCGTGCACCATGAAGCACAACCCCCGCCTCAACGAGAGGATGGTGCGCCTCGCCGGCTTCGGCGACATCCACCCGCTGCAGCCGCTCTCCACAGTGCCCGGCGCTGTCGCGCTGATCTCGGAGCTGTCCCACTGGCTCATCGAGCTGACCGGCATGCCGGCCATCGCCATGACGCCCAAGGCCGGGGCGCACGGCGAGCTCTGCGGCATGATGGCGATCAAGGCGGCGCTCGCAGCCCGCGGGGAATCGCGCAGCGTGGTGCTGGTGCCGGAGTCGGCGCACGGCACCAACCCGGCTACGGCAGCCCTGCTCGGGTACCGCATCGAGGCGATCCCAGCGCGCAAGGACGGCACCGTCGACCCGGAGGAGGTGGCAAAGCGGCTCTCGACCGACGTGGCCGCCATCATGCTCACCAACCCCAACACCTGCGGCCTGTTCGAGCGCGACGTGGTAGCGATCGCCGACGCAGTTCACGCCGCCGGCGCCTATTTCTACGCCGACGGCGCCAACTTCAACGCCATCGTCGGCAAGGTGCGTCCCGGCGATCTCGGCGTCGACGCCATGCACATCAACCTGCACAAGACCTTCTCCACCCCGCACGGCGGCGGCGGCCCCGGCGCCGGCCCAGTGGCCCTGTCCGCGGCCCTCGCCCCCTTCATGCCCGTCCCCTACGTGGTCGCGGATCGCGATGGCTTGCGCCTGATAGAGCACGCCGGCTCGACGCACTCCGCCCCTGGCGCAGGGGTCCCCTCCCCCCTTGTGGGGGAGGGACAGGGTGGGGGGGACTCCCGAACATCGAAGGGAGGGGTTCCCCCCACCCCTAACCACTCCCCACAAGGGGGAGGGGAATCCGCGCGGCGCTCGGGGAGAGGTGCCGTGACCTTCGAGGTCGGCGCCCAGTCCTTCGGCCGCATGTGCGCGTTCCACGGGCAGATGGGCATGTTCGTCCGGGCGATGGCCTACATGCTGAGCCACGGCGCCGACGGCCTGCGGCAGGCCAGCGAGGACGCCGTGCTCAACGCCAACTACGTGCGCGCCCAGCTCTCCGACCTGATGTCGCTGCCCTTCGGCGACCGGCCCTGCATGCACGAGGTGCTGTTCGACGACCGCTGGCTGGAAGGCACCGGCATCACCACCCTCGACTTCGCCAAGGCGATGATCGACGAGGGCTTCCATCCCATGACGGTGTACTTTCCCCTGGTGGTGCACGGCGCCATGCTGATCGAGCCCACCGAGTCGGAGTCCAAGCAGAGCCTCGACCAGCTCATAGCGAGCCTGCGCGGCCTGGCCGAGGCCGCCAAGGCAGGCGACGCCGCCCGCTTCACGGATGCGCCCCGCTTCGCCCCGCGGCGTCGCCTCGACGAGACCAGGGCCGCGCGCGAGCCGAAGCTGCGCTGGACGCCGCCCATGCCGCACAAGGAGGCGGCTGAGTAGGATGCCATTGGCTATCTCGAAAAGGAGCGGGGAATGTCGGATGACATGGTCATTCTCGGAGGGAGTGGCAGTCCCAGGCTGACGCGCGCGATCTGCGAGTATCTCCAGCGACAGGCAGCGGCCGGCGAGGTGCTGCGGTTCTCGGACGGAAATCTCTTTGTACGCGTCAAGGAGAACGTTCGCGGGCGAGATGTCTATCTGGTGCAGTCGACCGTGTTTCCCACGAACGACAACTTCATGGAGCTTCTATTCTGGATCGACGCCTTGAAGCGAGCCAGCGCCAAGTCCGTCACTGTCGTGATGCCCTACTTCAGCTACGCAAAGGGCGACAAGAAGGATGAACCCAGAGTTTCTATTCGCGCGCGCGTGTGCGCCGATGCGATCGAGGTCGCGGGCGCAGACCGGGTCGTGACCCTGGATTTGCACGCGCCGCAGATTCAGGGCTTCTTTCACATTCCTGTCGATGATCTCTACGCGTTGCCGGTGCTTTGCGAGCGGATCGCGCGCAAGCATCTGCCCAATCTGATCGTGGTCTCTCCCGATACCGGATTCGCCAAGCACGCGCGCAAATTCGCTTCGTTTCTCGGCACCTCCATGGCAATCGCCGACAAGGAGCGCACGGCACACGACGAGCAGGCCAACGTTCTCGACATTATCGGCGACGTGCGTGGAAAGACCGCCCTGATCGTCGATGACTTCACGATCTCCGCCGGTACTCTCGCCAATGCGGCCGACAAGCTCATCGAACGAGGCGCCAATGCTGTGTACGCCGCCGTTTCGCATGGCGTCCTGGGCGAAGGCTCGATGGAGCGCCTCGACCGCAGCCCGATCCAGAAGCTCTTGGTGACGGATTCGATCGAGACCCAGCCGGTGGCGTTCTCTCCCAAGATCGAGGTGGTCTCGGTGGCCCCCTTGTTCGGAGAGGCCATCCGCCGCATCCACCGGCGCGAAAGCATCAGCGTTCTCTTCCCGTGACGGTGCCGGCGGCCGATCGGCGCAACGTTTCATTAACCATCTGCCAACAGATCATCTCGACATGGTGGTGCTGGTTTGCTATGGTTTTGTCATCCTCCACAGTTCCGTTCGGACTCTCCCGCACCCGCGCAGGCCGGGAGCCGAGCGCCATGCCGGCCCTCCCCCCCCGCATCCAGCCGCGGGTATCGAAGTTGGACACTACGGAACCAGCACCTGCCGCACCGTGGCGCCGTCGGCCAGCCGGTCGAAGCCCTCGTTGATGCCGTCGAGGCCAATGCGCTCGCTGAGCAGGCGATCCACGGGCAGCATCCCCTGGCGATAGAGCGAGATGTAGCGGGGAATGTCACGCCCGGGAACGCAGCTGCCGATATAGCTGCCCTTCAAGGTCCGCTCCTCCGCCACCAGGTTGGTCGCGGGCAGCTGGAAACGGTGGTCGGGATGCGGCAGGCTGGCCGTCACCGTGGTGCCGCCGCGCCGCGTGACGTTGTAGGCGAGCTCCAGCGCCTTCACGGAGCTCGCCATCTCGAACGCGAACTCCACCCCTCCGCCCGTCAGGGCCTTCACCTGCTCCACGGCATCCGGGCTCGCTGCGTTGACGGTGTGCGTGGCGCCCATCTGCCTGGCGAGCTTCAACTTGTCGTCCAGCGTGTCGATGGCGATCACCTTTCGCGAGCCCGCGGCGCGCGCCGCCAGCATCGACATGAGCCCCACGCCGCCGAGGCCGATCACCGCAACCGATGCCGCCGTGGGCAGCCTGGCGGTATTGAACACGGCGCCCGCGCCGGTCACCACCGCGCAGCCGAACAGCGCCGCCTCCTCGAAGGGGAGGTCCTTGTCGATCTTCACCACCGAGTTCCGCGACACCACGGCATACTCGGCAAACCCGGAGACGCCGATGTGGTGGTTCAGCGGCTGCCCGCCGACGCTGAGGCGCCGCGCCCCCGAGATCAGCGTGCCGGCGGTGTTTGCGGGCACTGCCGGCTCGCACAGCCCCGGACGGCCCTCCATGCAGGGAACGCAGGTGCCACAGCTCGGCACGAACACCAGGATCACATGGTCTCCCCTGTCCAGCCCCTTGACGCCGGGCCCCAGCTCCACGACCTCGCCCGCCGCCTCGTGGCCCAGCACCATGGGCATCGGCCGGGGACGGTCGCCGTTGACGGTGGAGAGGTCGGAGTGGCACAGCCCGGCGGCCCCGATGCGCACCAGCACCTCGCCCTCGCCCGGCGCCTCCAGCTCCACCTCCTCGATGGCGAACGGCTTGGAGGCCTCGTAGGGGCGAGGCTTCATCGGCTCGCGAAGAACGGCGGCGCGCATCTTCATGGAACAGCTCCGGAATGGGGTCAGACCCCTCGCCGCCAACGTTGCGCACTGGCCGTGACGCAGAGGCAAGGGGTCTGACCCCAAGCAACCTTCGCCAACCTACCCTCGCCGTCCTCCCCGCGGCAACGCCCACAGCGGCACCGCAGCACCGCCCTCTGCGGGCTTGACCCTCGGGGAGCGGCGGGCCCACGATGCGGCCAACCTGCAATCTGGGGAGAGCCGCATGGCCGACCGCCTGAAGGGCAAGCTCGCGTTTTGCACGGCGTCCGGCGCCGGCATCGGCCGCGCCACCGCCATCGCCTTCGCCCGCGAGGGCGCCAGGGTGGTCGCCAGCGACGTCAACGAAGGCGCCTTCGCCGACCTGAAGGCTGCCGGCATCGCCGAATGCGTCAGGCTCGACGCCCGCGACACCAGGGCGGTGGAGGCCGAGGCGCAGCGGCTCGGGCCCGTCGACGTGCTCTTCAACGCCGCAGGCTTCGTGCACCACGGCACCGTGCTCGACTGCTCGGAGGAGGACTGGGACTTCTCCTTCGACCTCAACGTCAAGTCGATGCACCGCACCATCAAGGCGTTCCTGCCGGCCATGCTGGCTAAGGGCCGCGGCTCCATCGTCAACATCTCCTCCACGGTCAGCTCCGTGCGCGCCGCCCCCAACCGCTACGTCTATGGGGCCACCAAGGCTGCCATCGTCGGCCTCACCAAGGCGGTGGCCATGGACTTCATATCCAAGGGTGTGCGCTGCAACTGCATCTGCCCCGGCACCATCCAGTCCCCCTCCCTCGACGACCGCATCGCCGCGCTCGGCCGCCAGGTCGGCGGCACCGACAAGGCCCGCGCGATGTTCATCGCCCGCCAGCCCATGGGCCGCCTCGGCACCGCCGAGGAGATGGCCGCCGTCGCCGTCTACCTCGCCTCCGACGAATCCGCCTTCACCACCGGCCAGGCCATCATCGCCGACGGAGGGTTCACGCTGTGAGGTCGCCGTGTGTGTCATCCCGGCGCTTGTCGCCGGGATCCATCCAACCGCGAGCTCCGGCGCTCGTTGGTCGCTGGATCCCGGGCACAAGGCGCGGGATGACACCCTTACGTTGAGGTCGAATTCCATGCCCCGCTTTGCTGCGAACCTGAGCTTCCTCTTCACCGACCTGGCGTTCCTCGACCGTTTCGACGCCGCCGCCAAGGCCGGCTTCACGGCGGTGGAGTCCACCAACGTCTACGACGCCTCGGCCGAGGACATAGCCGCGCGGCTGAGAGCCAACGGCCTCACCCTCGCCCTGTTCAACACGCCAGCGGGGAATGCGGGCGCCGGCGAGCGCGGGCTGGCGGCGCTGGCGGGGCGCGAGACGGACTTCCGGGCCGCCTTCGAGACGGCGCTCAGATACGCCGACATCACCGGAGGGCGGCGCCTCCACCTGCTGGCCGGGCTGGTGCACCAGGGGGCGCAGCGCGCCACCTACGTCGCCAACCTCGAGCGGGCGGCGCAGGCGGCCGCGGCCGCCGGCGTCGAGGTTCTGATCGAGCCCATCAACCGGCGCGACATCCCCGGCTACTTCCTCAACAGGACGGGGGAGGCGCGCGCCATCATCCACGAGGTTGGCGAGCCGAACCTGCGGCTGCAGCTTGACCTCTACCACCGCCAGATCGAGGAGGGCGACGTGGCCATGGCCATCGAGGAGTTCGCGCCGCTGGTCGGCCACTACCAGATCGCGAGCCCGCCCGACCGCGGCGAGCCCGACCACGGCGAGATGAACTATCGCTACCTCTTCCAGCGCATCGACGACACAGGCTTCGACGGCTGGGTCGGCTGCGAGTACCGCCCGCGCCACGGCACCGTGGCGGGCCTGAAGTGGGCCGCGGCCTGCGGCGTCAAGCTCGGGTAACGTGGTCATCCCGGTGCTTGTCACCGGGATCCATCGGGCCGCATGCTCCGGCATGCGTTGATGGCTGGGTGCCGGGGACACCGGCCTTCGCCGGTGCAGGCAAGCCCCGGCATGACAAGGGAAGGGAACGCCAATGAACATCCTCATCATAGGCGGTGCGGGCATGGTCGGCCGCAAGCTGGCCGAGCGGCTGGCGCGCGACGGCGATCTCGGCGGCAAGGCGATCTCCAGCCTGACGCTCTACGACGTTGTGGAAGGCGCCGTGCCGGCCGATGCAAAGGTGCCGGTGAAGATCGTCACGGGCGATCTGCCGGCACCCGGCGAGGCAACCAAGCTCGTCGCCGGCCGACCCGACGTGATTTTCCATCTGGCGGCGATCGTCTCGGGCGAGGCGGAGCAGGACTTCGACAAGGGCTACCGCATCAACCTGGACGGCACGCGCCTCCTCCTGGAGGCGGTGCGCCACGCCGGGCACACCCCGCGCCTCGTCTTTGCCAGCTCCATCGCCGTGTTCGGTGCGCCGTTCCCCGAGGCCATCGGCGACGAGTTCTTCCACACGCCGCTCACCTCCTACGGCACCCAGAAGTCCATTTGCGAGCTCCTCGTCTCCGACTACACCCGCAAGGGCTTCCTCGATGGGCTCAGCATTCGCCTGCCCACCGTCTGCGTGCGCCCCGGCAAGCCCAACAAGGCGGCGTCGGGCTTCTTCTCCAACATCATCCGAGAGCCGCTGGCGGGCGCGGAGGCGGTGCTGCCCGTGTCGGAGGCCGTGATGCACTGGCACGCTTCCCCGCGCGCCGCCGTGGCGTTCATGCGCCACGCCGCCACCCTCGACACCGCCACCGTCGGCCCGCGCCGGGCGCTCACCATGCCCGGCCTCGCCGTCACCGTGGCCGAGCAGATCGCCGCGCTGCGCAAGGTGGCCGGCGACAAGGTGGTCGCCCGCATCCGGCGCGAGCCCGACCCGTTCATCGAGAAGATCGTTGCGGGCTGGCCGCGCAGGTTCGATGCCCGGCGCGCCCTCGGCCTCGGCTTCGCGCCCGACGCCAGCTTCGAGGAGATCGTGCGCATCCACGTGGAGGACGAGCTCGGCGGCGGTATCGCGTGAATACCCGTCATCCCGGAAGCTGAGGGCGCAGCCCGAAGCTATCCGGGACCTTGACGAGCGAGTAGCAGCCTTCACGAGGTCCCGGATCGGCGCGCTGGCCTGCGGCTCGCATCGCTCCGTCCGGGATGACGGGTGGAGGATGTGACGCATCGGCCACGATTGCGTCCAAACACTTGCGCTATGCTCGAAGCCGACCGCGGCCCCGTGTGCCAGCATCGAGGAGACCGACAGATGCGCCTCTCGTCTCAATTCGTGGCATCGATGGCAATTCTGCTCGCGACGGGCCTGACGGCGCCTGCTGCGGACGCCCGCCACAGGCGCAAGGCCGAGGAGCCGGTCGCCGGCTTTGTCACCGCCGAAAGCCGCTACGGCCCGCAGACGATCACGGCGCCGGTGCGCGTCAACGAGGCGGGGCGCCGCGAGGTGCAGTTGCCCGGCGGCACCTGGATCGAGTGCCGCCGCACCTGCAGCGAGACCCTGCGCCAGGAGACCATCGACTTCTGGCACATCCGCAACAATCCGGGCGGTGCCAGCGGCCAGGACGGCCCCGGCTACTTCCGCTTCGAGTGGTCCTGGTAGCAGCCGCTCATCGAGGAGCGTTCGCCCTCGTCGCCGCCCCGGGGATGTCGGCTCAGAGGGGGCGGGCCAGCTGAGTCAAGCGTTCGACCGGGCTGTCCATGTCGCCGCCCGCGCGCTCGAAGCCTGCCTTCCAGTCGCGCAGATGCCGCTGGATCCAGAGCCGGGCCTTCTCCCGGTCCCGGCTCCGGACCGCGTCGACGATGTGGCCGTGCGCCACGATCAGCCGCAGGATGCCACTGGGTCGCCTGGAGATGATGAGCGCCGTTGTCGGCCGCACCAGCATGCTGGAGGGCTCCTTGGCGAGCTGCAGCACGCGGTTGTGGGTGGCCTTGCCGATCAGCTTGTGGAACTCGGCGTCGAGCTCGGCCACCGCCACTGGATTGGCCTCGGCCATGCGCGTCTTGGCGAGGTTGGCGTCGAGCGCCGCCAGATCCTCCTCGGTCCTGTGCTCCACGGCGAGCTCCACCGCCGCCGGCTCCAGGGCCCAGGAGGTGAGCCACAGCTCGCGGAATGTCACCTGCTGCAGGATGAGCGCGCGGGTCATGCGCGTGGCCAGCTCGTGATAGCGCGGGACCGCCACCGACAAGCGGCGGCTCGCTTCGCGCGCGACCAGCCCGGACTGCTCCAGAAGGCGGATGCCCTCGCGCACGGTCGAGCGGTTGACCCCGAACTGCTTGACGAGCGCCGACTCCGTCCCGATAGGGTCGCCCGGGCGCAGAATTCCCGCCATGATCTTGCGCTCGATCGCCTCGGCGACCAGCTCGTAGGCCGGCCGCGCCTTGATGCGGTCGAATGTGGCGCTGACGTCGGTCATCCCATCTCTCTGGGCGCACGCCATGCGTACGCGGCCAGCCAACTCGGCGACAGCATACTGCAACATCGGCTACTCGTCTGACAATCGGACAATAATTTGACGTTGCCTGTGGGCAGTGCGACTGTGAGCCGAGGCAAGACACAAAGACTGCGGGAGGACGCAATGGCTCGAGGGGGCTGCCTTGAGGGCAAAGTTGTCGTCGTGACCGGCGCCGGGCGCGGGATTGGTCGCGAGATCTCGCTCTTGGCCGCCGCCGAAGGCGGCAAGGTCGTCGTCAACGACCTCGGCGGCTCGGCGGAGGGCGAAGGCAGCGACAAGAGTGTCGCGCAGCAGGTGGTGGACGAGATCGCCAAGACCGGCGGCGCCGCCGTCGCCAACGGTGACAGCGTGGCCGAGCCGCAGGGCGCGGAGCGCATCATCAAGACGGCCATCGACCATTTCGGCCGCATCGACTGCGTGGTCAACAACGCCGGCATCCTGCGCGACCGCATCTTCCATCGCATGAGCGCGGTCGACTGGGATGCCGTGATCAAGGTGCACCTCTACGGCGCCTTTTATATGTCCAAGGCGGCGGCCCCCTACTTCAAGGAGCAGGAATCGGGCTCCTTCATCCACTTCACCTCCACCTCCGGGCTCGTCGGCAACTTCGGCCAGGCCAACTACGCTGCGGCCAAGATGGGTATCGTCGGCCTGTCCAAATCGATCGCGCTCGACATGGCGCGCTTCCACGTGCGCTCCAACTGCGTGTCGCCGTTCGCCTGGTCGCGGCTGATCGGCACCATCCGCGTCGACACGCCCGAGCAGAAGGCGCGCGTGGAGCGCATCCAGAGCACCATGACGGCCTCCAGGATCGCGCCCATCTGCGTGTTCCTGGCAAGCGACCTCTCCAGGGATGTGACCGGACAGATCTTCGCTGTCCGCAAGGACGAGATCTTCCTGATGAGCCAGTCACGCCCGCTCCGCGTCGCCCACAAGGACGGCGGCTGGACGCCCCGGGCCATCGCCGAGACCATGCTGCCGGCCTTCAAGGGCGCCCTCTACCCGCTCGACCGCTCGCAGGACGTCTTCAACTGGGAGCCGCTGTGACGCCGGCGCGTGCGCCGGTGTCATCCCGGCGCTTGTCGCCGGGATCCATCCAACAACTTGCTCCGGCATCCGCGGTTGGCTGGATCCCGGGCACAAGGCCCGGGATGACAAGAGGTTCGATCGATGGCTGAAGGCACCATTGTCGGCATCCTGGCCTACGGCGCTTACCTGCCGAGGCTGCGGCTCGCGCGCAAGGCGGTGGCGGACGCCAACGCCTGGTTCAACCCTGCCCTCAAGGGCCTCGCCAAGGGCGAGCGCACCATGTGCAACTGGGACGAGGACACCGTAACCATGGCCGTCGAGGCGGCGCGCGACTGCCTCACGGGCCAGGACCGCGGCGCCATCGCAGCCCTGTCGCTCGCCTCCACCAGCTTCCCGTTCGAGGACCGCCTCAACGCCGGCATCGTGCTGGAGGCCCTGAACCTCGCGCCCAGCGTCAATGCCCAGGACCTGACGGCGTCGCAGCGGGCGGCAACATCGGGGCTCGTGGCCGCGTTGCAGATCGCTCGCGGCGGTGCCGGCCCCGTCCTCGTGGTGGCGTCCGAGAAGCGGCGCACCAAGACCGCGAGCCCGTTGGAGCTGCAGACCGGCGACGGCGCCGCGGCGCTGCTGGTCGGCACCGGGCCGGTGGTGGCGAGGCTCCGCGCGCACGCCAGCCGCACGGTCGACTTCGTCGACCACTTCCGCGGCGACGGCTTCGAGTTCGATTACACCTGGGAGGAGCGCTGGATCAGGGACGAGGGCTACAACAAGATCGTGCCGGCTGCCCTCGCCGACCTGTTCAAGGCCACCGACGTAAAGCCCGCCGACATCGCCCACTTCGCCATGCCCTGCCTGTTGCCGCGCGTGGCCGCCGGCATCGCCAAGCGGGCCGGCATTCCCGACGCGGCCGTGCGCGACACCCTGCATGTCGCCTGCGGCGAGGCGGGCGCGGCGCATCCCCTCGTGATGCTGGTCGGCGCCCTGGAGGACGCCAAGCCCGGCGACAAGATCCTGGTCGTCGGCTTCGGCCAAGGCTGCGATGCGCTGCTGTTCGAGGCGACCGAGCATCTGCCCAAGCTGGCGCCGCGGCTCGGCGTCAAGGGGCACCTGGCGCGGCGAAAGGAGGAGACCAACTATTCCAAGTTCCTCGCCTTCAACGACCTCGTCGCCATCGAGCGGGGCATGCGCGCCGACATCGACAAGTCCACGCCGCTGTCCTCGCTCTACCGCAACCGCCGCATGCTGACGGGCTTCATCGGTGGCCAGTGCAAGAAGTGCGGCACGCTCCAGTTCCCCAAGTCCAACGTGTGTGTGAACCCCAACTGCAACGCTTTCCACACCCAGGAGGACCACCCCTTCGCCGACACACCGGCCAAGGTGCAGTCCTACACCGCCGACCGCCTCACCTACTCCCCCGACCCGCCGCACTACTACGGCATGGTGGTGTTCGAGGAGGGCGGGCGCGCCATGATGGACTTCACAGACTGCGACGGAGCGGGCGTGGACGTGGCGATGCCCATGCGCATGATGTTCCGCATCAAGGACTACGACCCGCAGCGCGGCTTCACGCGCTATTTCTGGAAGGCGGCGCCCGCGTAGGCGGGTGTCGGCAGTCGGGCTTCCTGGTTTCCGACTGCCGACGCCCGACCCCCGACTGCCGAATGTCGACACGAACCCTGGAGGAGGCCCTCAATGGCAACCGGCATCCGAGACAAGGTGGCAATCCTGGGCATGGGATGCTCCAAGTTCGGCGAGCGCTGGGACAAGGAGGCCGACTCCTTGATGGTGGAGGCCTTCGAGGAGGCCATCGCCGACGCCGGCATCGAGAAGAACCAGATCGAGGCGGCCTGGCTCGCCACGGCCATCGAGGAGCAGCACGTGGGCAAGTCGGGCGTGCCGCTCGCCGTTGCGCTCAGGCTGCCCTACATCCCGGTGACGCGGGTGGAGAACTACTGCGCCAGCGGCACCGAGGCATTTCGCGGCGCCGTCTATGCCGTGGCCTCCGGCGCCGCTGACATCGCCCTCGCCTTGGGGGTCGAGAAGCTCAAGGATACGGGCTACGGCGGCCTGCCGCAGCGCGGGCGCGGGGCCCTCAACTCCATGTGGTGGCCGAACCTCTCCGCGCCGGGCTCGTTCGCCCAGCTCGCCGCCGCCTACCGCGCCAAGCACAACAAGAAGCCCGAGGACCTGAAGCGCGCGATGGCGCACATCTCGGTCAAGAGCCACGACAACGGCAACCGCAACCCCAAGGCGCACCTCACCAACAAGATCGACATCGACACGGTGCTCAAGGCGCCCACCGTGGCCGAGCCCCTGGGCCTCTACGACTGCTGCGGAGTGAGCGACGGCTCGGCCTGCGCCATCGTCACCACGCCCGAGATCGCCAGGGGGCTGGGCAAGAAGGACCTCATCTCGGTCAAGGCTTTGCAGCTCTCCGTGTCGAACGGGACCGAGGCATCGCACAACTCCTGGGACGGCAGCTACTTCGCCACCACGCGGGTGGCCTCCAAGCGCGCCTACAAGGAGGCCGGCATAGAGAACCCGCGCGAGGAGCTGGACCTCATCGAGGTGCACGACTGCTTCTCGGTGACCGAGCTCGTCACCATGGAGGACCTCTACGTCTCCCCCGAGGGCGGCGCCATCAAGGACGTGCTCGACGGCTTCTACGACGCCGACGGCCAGGTGCCCTGCCAGATCGACGGCGGCCTGAAGTGCTTCGGCCACCCGATCGGCGCGTCCGGCATGCGCATGATCTACGAGATCTACCTGCAGATGCAGGGCAAGGCCGGCCCCCGACAGCGCAAGGAGCTGCCGCGCCACGGCTTGACGCACAACCTGGGCGGCTTCCCGCACCAGAACGTCTGCTCCATCTCGGTGATCGGAAGGTATAGCGAGTAAGAGCCACCGTCATCCCGGAAGCCGAGCCGAAGGCGAAGCTGTCCAGGACCTCGTCGAACGAGTCTGGCCTCACTTCGCGAGGTCCCGGATCGGAGCGCTGCGCGCCGTCGGCTCGCATCGCTTCGTTCGGGATGACGGGTGGGTGCGTCCGGCGCCTGCGGACTACCCCTTGCCCGTGAAATTGCGTTCCAGCCCTGTCCAGCAGTCGGCGTAATCCTCCTGCAATGTCTCCAGCTCGGCGGCGAACTTCGTCAGGTGCTGGGGAAAGCGCGTCTCGAACATGAAAGCCAGCGTATTGGTGAGCTTGACGGGTTTCAGCTCCCCCCTGGTGGAGTGGTCGTAGGCCTGCTTGTCGGGGCCGTGCGGCAGCATGCAGTTGTGGAGCGAGATGCCGCCGGGGACGAAGCCCTCGGGCCGTGCATCGTAGACGCCGTAGATCAGGCCCATGAACTCCGACATGACGTTCATGTGGTACCAGGGCGGGCGGAAGGTGTGCTCGGCCACCATCCAGCGCTCCGGGAAGATCACGAAGTCCACGTTGGCGGTGCCGGCGGTCTCCGAAGCCGCTGTCAGCACCGTGAAGATCGACGGATCGGGGTGGTCGAAGGCGATGGCACCCACCGGCGCGTAGTGGCGCAGGTCGTACTTGTAGGGCGCGTAATTGCCGTGCCAGGCCACCACGTCCAGGGGGGAGTGGCCGATCTCGGCGACGTTGAAGGTGCCGCACCACTTCACGGTGAGCCGCGACGGCGCCTCGCGGTCCTCGAAGGCGGCGACCGGCGTCTTGAAATCGCGCGCGTTGGCGAGGCAGTTGGCGCCGATCGGCCCGCGCTCGGGCAGGGTGAACTTGGCACCGTAGTTCTCGCACAGGTAGCCGCGGGCTGGCCCCTCCACCAGCTCCACCTTGAGCTTCACGCCGCGCGGGACGACGCAGACCTCGCCGGGGCCGACGCCGATGCGGCCCAACTCGGTGAAGAACGAGAGCGTCCCCTGCTGCGGCACGATCAGCATCTCGCCGTCGGCATTGTAGAAGTAGTCGCTCTCCATGGACTGCGTGACGAGATAGACGTGCGCCGCCATGCCGGCCTGGGTGTTGACGTCGCCGGCCGTGGTCATGGTACGCATGCCCGTGAGGAAGGTCAGCGGCTCGTTCGGGACCGGCACCGGGCCCCAGCGCAGTTGCCCGATCGGGCGGTCGTGCTCGGCCGTGGCCGGCGCCGTCCTCCAATAAGGCAGCGCGGTCCTCGCGAACCTCTGCGCATGGCGCACCGAGGGGCGGATACGATAGAGCCAGGAGCGCTCGTTGCTGCCGCGCGGCGCGGTGAAGGGTGACCCGGAGAGCTGCTCGGCATAAAGGCCGTAGGCGGCCTTCTGCGGCGAGTTCTGCCCGACTGGCAGGGCGCCCGGCAGCGCCTCGGTCTCGAAGTCGTTGCCGAAGCCCGGCATGTATCCCGCCGGCGTCGCCTTGGTCCATTGCACGCCGCCCGCTTCGGGTCCGGTCTTGGTGCCGTCTGCCATGGGACACTCCGAGGTTCGAGGTTGCCAATCCAGAGTTGCGCGAGGCGCTCAGTCCGGGAGCCACGGCCACGCACGGCTGGTCCCGCAGATCTACACCGCGCGCGGCTTCGAGTGCGACCTTGCTGCTGCTGCGCACGCCGAGTCGCCTGCAATCGACGCTGAGCCAGGGACTCCACGGTGCCCCACGTGGACCAGCCTCGCTGCAAGGATGATTGTGCTTGACAGGGAGACAAGTGTATGCTTTTATGTCGTTAATCTACGCTATTGCGCCGGAGGCAGACTGCCCGTGGCGGGGCACAGCCCGCGGTGCCGGTGTCAGACCCGGAGAATTTCTGGGTCTGACACCACGGGCGCCCCGGCGCTGACCCTCGTCAAGAGCGTGGCCGAGATGGCCGCAGAGAAGGGCGAGCAGCCCCTGGGGCCTGACGAGGAGGTGGAGCCCGGCGTCGTCGTCGAGATCGGCCCCGGCAAGCCGAGACCTTCAGAAGGTCGGCCCGTGCGCGAATACAGGCTCGAGTAGGCGTGGGGGGCGAATGCACGGAGCACCACCGCCTGGAGGCAGGCTAGGGCGGATTGGGCGTCAGCCGTAGTCCGCCGATACACCGGTGCAACGGACTACGCTCCGCTACTCCGCCCTACGGCGCTGCTTGCGCGAAAGCGGGAAGAACAGGGAGGACGGGAAGTCCGCGGCGTAGCGCGGCGCCCTGGGCCGCGGCTCGAACTCGGGGCGGGGCCCCGCCTCGCGTGCCACCGCCTTGCGATAGAGGTGCCAGCTCGCATGCCCGAGGATGGGCATGACGACCGCCAGCCCGAACAGGAACGGCAGCGAGCCGAGCACGAGCCCGGCCGCCACGATCAGGCCCCATAACGCCATGGTGAACGGGTTCTCGAGGATTACCCTCACCGATGTGATGATCGCCGTCGCCATGCCGACGTTGCGGTCGAGCAGCAGGGGAAACGACACCGCGCTCAGCGCGAACGCCGCAAGCGCGAAAAGGGCGCCGACGGCGTTGCCGACGACGATCAGCCTGTGGCCCTCGGGCGTGGAGAGCACGCGCCGGAGGAGCTCGGCAAGGGTGGTAGGCTGAGAGTACTCGCCGAAGCTCGCCACATAGAGCGCGTGGGCCACGAGGAGCCAGGCGGCGAAGAGCGAGAGCAGGAGCAGGGCGAGCGCCATGATGGCCCGGAGCGAGGGCGACTGCACAATGTCGAAGGCATGCCACCAGGACGTGTCGAGCCCCAGCTCGCGCCGCCGGCTCAGCTCGTAGAGGCCGATGGCGGCGAACGGTCCGATCAAGGCGAAGCCCGCGATCAGCGGATAGAGCATGGGCACGAGGTCGTAGCCGAAGGTCCAGCGCGCGATGGCGAGGCCGGCGATGGGGTAGATCAGGCCGAGAAAGAGCACATGGGTGGGCATCGCGCGGAAATCGTCGAAGCCCTTGACGAGCGCGTCCCAGAGGTCCCACGGCGAGATCGAGCGGACGGTGGGGAGCTCGCGCACGGGCTCCGTTGGCAGAATGACATCGCTGCGTGCCATGACCGATTCTCCCGAAGCTCGAGGACCTCGGCGCCGCGTGACACGCAACCCAGCAGGCGGCGGCCACGCACAAAGCCGCGACCCCAAGCCCGTCTAGCCGAATACCAAGTCTAGCGCCTGGCGGCAGCGCCGTGGCGCAATTCTGAGTGAATTGTAAACGCGAGGATAGGGATTGGGTTCGCCGATAGGGGTTAGGAATCAAGGAGGGGTTCCGCAACACCTTCCGTAGGGCCTGTACTCAATTGGGCGGACGGCAGCAGTGCCTTCGAAAGCTGACGGGCTGGCTGCGGTGCAGCGAACGGTTAGTTCGTGCCAAGTCGTGACTCATGCAGCGCAACAACATGCGTTCACTGGTTGCCTGCCCGCATCACGGGGAGCGGAGATCGGGTGGCTGCGATGGTCTCCCAGCGGGTTGGGCGTGCGGCCCGCTGGCAGATCCTATGGAGCCTCAGGTCAGGGAGGTCGGCTTTCGGAGCACAAGGGGCGGCGGACGGTCGGTACGCGGTCGGGTGAACCACCTAGCCCTCGCACTGCCACGTTGTCTCACCTGCGTAGTCCCTCCTCTCGCCGCGTCTCACACAACCCGTCACTTGAATGCACCGCCCTGGGACTTGAAGGTCCCGCTCGGGGACTTGAAGGTCGCTCCGCCCAGTGGCGTCTGGAACGTGCCCGGAGCCTTTAAGTCCGGTCCGATACCAACCGGTGGGAGCTTCTGCAAAGTGCCGCCCTTGACGGCGGGGGGCTGGGTCTGCTGCAACGCGCCGCTTGGTATCCTCTTCGTGGGCTGCCCCGAAGACGTACCAGGCCCGCTCTGGCGATCTTTCACACCGCTAAAGCAACTCTGCAATCGCGCGCCCGATTGTCGATAGCACCGCTCGTAGGCCGCCTCTTGTCCACGTGGATATTGTGCACCGCAATCCAAGACGCGGTCTGCGTGTTCGTCAACGCATTGCTGGTTCGTTTTTGCGTCGGCACCCGTGGCCAGCACGCCTGAAGCAAGAACAGCAACGCAGCACGTTGCGAGCAATGTGCGCATGGAAACAACTCCCTCTGGAGTTCGCGGGACGTACATGGAACCCTCCTTCAGTGGGGTATGCTCGACCAGCCTCACTGGTCCTTGCCTACTCAGCACATCGGGTCTGGCGTTTTTTTCCCGCCGCATCGGCGCGCATTTACGGGCCCTGCGCCCAACGTGCCGGTTCACGCCAGGGGCAAGCCCTTAAGGGGCGATGCCATCCGTGCATTGGCAGATTTGAAGTACCTCAGGCGCGACTCTGTCCTACTTTGACATTGGCCGAGGGCTCCGGCCCGGGCTGAGTTACCGGCGTCGGGCATCGGGCAAGTTTGGGTCGTGCCCGGTAAGGCTCTCGCTGAGTACAAGGCGTCCGTTCAGGACCCCGTACGAGACGCGCACGCAATTGAGTACACGTCCTAATACCTTATGCCCGATCCCTGGTCCTTAAGCGCCCCTTGTGCGGTGGCCCAGGAGCCGCAGCGCGGCCACCTCGCGCGCCCATTCCTTGAACGGGCGCGCCGGCGTGCCGCCCATCTTGGCACCGGGCGATACGTCGTCCTTGACCTGGCACATGGCGGCGATCTGCGCGCCGCAGCCAACCTTGACGTGGCCGATCACGCCGGATTTGGCGCCCATCACGACGTAGTCGCCGAGCTCGGCGGAGCCCGCGATGCCGCCCTGCGCCACGATGATGCAATGCCGTCCGATCACGACGTTGTGCGCAATCTGCACGAGGTTGTCGATCTTGGTGCCGTCGCCGATCACCGTTTCCGTCAGCGTGCCCCGGTCGATCGTGGTGTTGGCGCCGATTTCCACGTCGTCGCCGATCACGACGCAGCCGACCTGGGGCACCTTGACCCGGCCGCCCGCGCACACGGCGAAGCCGAAGCCGTCCTGGCCGATGCGTGCGCCGGCGTGGATGATGCTGCCCCTGCCGACCACGGCATGTGTCAAGGTCGCGCCGGCGCCCACGTAGCAGTCGCTGCCCAGTACAACGCGATAGCCGACCAGCGCGCCGGCCGCCACCATCGTGCCGCTGCCGATGACCGCCTCGCGGCCGACGATGGCACCCGGCTCGATGATGGCGGTCTCGTCGATGCGCGCCGTCGGGTGCACCAGGGGCCCGTCCCGGCACGCCCTCTCCGCAGCTGCCTTGCTGCGCAGCGCGTCGGCGTAGAAGAGCTGCAGCGCCATGGCGAACGCCGCATAGGGCGTTGCCGACGTGAGCACGGCGCTGCCCGCGGGTACGCGCGCAGCGTCGTCTCCGCTGACGATGCAGGCGCCGGCGTACGTGCTCTGGAGCTGCTCCGCATAGCGCCGGTTGTCGAAGAAGGCGAGATGGCTCTGACCGGCCGTCCGCAGCGGGCGCACGTCCTCGATGGCGCGCGCGCCATCGCTGTCGTGGACGAGCCGCGCTCCGACATGCTCCGCGATCTGGCGAAGCGTGAAAGGGCCGGCCCGCTCGAAAAAGCCCGCATGGCTGAGCTGCATGGACACCCCCGAGAAAGCCGAGGAGCCGCAGGGCTCCTCCAGGAACCAGGAGCCTTGCCATGGTTCGCCGTCTGAGCAAGCCGCGACCGCCTGCCTCTCCCAGGAGTCCACAATCTTACGTCGCCGCCCGGCATTGTGTACGCGATGTCGGATCTAGGCTGTCTCACGCCTGACAACACGCTCGTCGACCCTGCCGCCCTCCAGATGCTCCGCCACCTGTAGGGCGAGCGCCGGCGCCATCAGGAAGCCGTGGCGGTAGAGGCCGTTCACATGGATCGTGCTGCCGCGCACCACGATCTTCGGCACGTTGTCCGGGAAAGCCGGGCGCACGCCGGCCCCGGTCTCGACGATCTCGGCCTCGGCGAAGGCGGGGTGGAGGGCGTAAGCCGCGCCCAGGAGCTGCAGTGTCGAACGGACGCTGATCGGGCTTGCATCGTCGCTCTCGATCACCGTCGCGCCGACCATATAGAGGCCGTCGCCCCACGGCACGACGTAGAGCGGGTGGCGGGGATGCAGGAGCCGCACCGGCCGCTCCAGGCGGACCTCGCGCGAGCGCACGACGATGCGCTCGCCGCGCACCCCGCGCAGGGCTGGAAGCTCGCTGCGGGCGACGAGCCCGCGGCAGTCGACGACGGCGTCTGCATCCCTGCCTTCCTCCGGCCACACGGCCCCCGTGGCGATGTCGACGCCGGCGACTCGAGCCGCCTCGAGCAGGAACTGCAAGGCCTCCCGAGGTGCCATGTGCGCCTCCGCGGGATAGTAGAGGGCCGCCGCGAACCGCGCCTCCAGACCGGGCTCGAGGGCATGGAGCTGCCGGGCGTCGAGCTTGTCGAAGGCCTCCGTCATGCGTGCGAAGCGCTCGAGCTCGGCGCGGTCGCGCGGGCCGGCGACCACCAGCGTGCCCCTGGCGACGACGCCGGGATAGGTCTCCTTCCAGACGGCGAGAGAGGTGAGACCGAGGTCGCGCACCACCGGCTCGGCGGCCTCTGCCTCGCAGTAGGGGGCGAGCATCGCGCCGGCGAAGCGGCTCGCGGCGTCGGCGAACAGCACCGGCGAGCGTTCCAGGAGACGCACGCGGTGGCCCCTGCGGGCAAGGGTCAGTGCCTGCCACAGGCCGGTGATGCCGGCGCCGACAACGGTGATGGAAAGCCTGCGCATCGGACCTGTCACTCTCCCCGCGCCACGCCTTCGCGCCGCGGATCGGCACCGCCTTCCAGGCGCCCGTCGCCCCGCAGCACGATCGCGTGCGCCCCTGAGTTCTGGTAGTCCGCTTTGATGCGGTGGCCCAGGGGCCGCAGCTCGAGCGCCTTCCACACCGCCGAGCGGTGATCGATCTCGATCTCGAACGGACCGCCGCGGCTGCCGAAGTTCATGAGGGATACTGTGGCCTGCGCATCGAGCCTCCAGTCGATCAGCCCGACCAGGGTCTTTACGACGTAGGAGATGATACGCGAGCCGCCCGGCGAGCCCAGCGCCGCCCACGCCCTGCCCCGTTCGTCGAATACGATGGTCGGCGCCATCGAGCTGCGCGGGCGCTTGCCCGGCCCCACGGCGTTCGCCAGCGGGCGCCCGGCCACGTCCAGCGGACCGAAGGCGAAGTCGGTCAGCTCGTTGTTGAGCAGGAAGCCCGCCGCCCAGAGCCGTGAGCCGAAGGCCGCCTCGATGGTGCTCGTCATGGAGACGACATTGCCGTCGCGGTCGACGATGGAGAAGTGCGTCGTGCCGTCCTGCTCCTTGGTGGCATCGGCGCCGGGCGTCCGGAGGCCGACCTTGGGCGGCGTGCCGGCGGAGACCTTGCCCATTGCGGCCGCCGGGTCGATGAGGGCGCGCCGCGTGCCGAGGTAGCCGGCATCCAACAGGCCCGCGGGCACGGATACGAAGTCGGGGTCGCCGACCCAGCGGTTGCGGTCGGCGAAGGCAAGCTTCTGGGCCTCGGCCAGCAGATGCACGGCGCGCGCGTTGAGGGCGCCGTCCGGGCTGCGCCCCAGATCGAATGGCTCCACCAGCTTCAGGATCTGGCCCACGGCCAGCCCGCCGGAGGAGGGCGGGCCCATGCCGCAGACGCGGTAGCCGCGATAGGCGACGCACACCGGCGGGCGCTGCTTGACCTGGTAGGCCGCGAGGTCCGCGAGCGTGAGATCGCCCCCGTCCGGCGCCTCGCGCACCGCCGCGACGATCGCCTGTGCAACCGGCCCCTGATAGAAGGCATCGGCGCCACCCTCGGCGATGGCGCGCAGCGTCGCCGCCAGCTCGGGGTTCTTCAAGAGATAGCCGACCGGCCGCGCCCTGCCGGTTGCGTCGAAGTAATGCTCACGTGCACGCGGCGAGAAGGTCTGCGCGCCCTGCCATTGCAGCAGCATGTTGAGGCGCGCAGAGACGGGAAAGCCCGCCTCGGCCAGTCTGATCGCCGATGCAAACAGCCGCGCCCAGGGCAGCCGCCCGTGCGCCTTGTGCAGCGCCCCGAGCAGCCGGAGGGTCCCGGGTACGCCCACGCTGGCGCCGCTGGAGATGGCCCTGGGAAGCGCCAGCGGTGCTCCGTTCTTCAGGAAGCGGTCCGGGCGGGCTGCGGCCGGAGCGGTCTCGCGCCCGTCGTAGGTCTGGAGCAGCGCGCCGGCGGCCTGCCAGTGCAACGCGAACGCACCGCCGCCGATGCCGGAGGACTGCGGCTCGACCAGGTTCAGCACCAGTTGCACCACCACGGCGGCGTCGGCGGCGCTCCCGCCGGCCCGCAACACCTCGAGCCCAGCCTCCACCGCCAGCGGATTGGCCGCCGCGATCATGTGGGACCTGGCCGTGGCGGGCGGCGGCGTGCGCGACCAGAGGCTCGCCAGGCCCGGCAGCGGGCCGACCTCCTGGGCCGCCGCTACAGCAGGCGCGGCGAGCAGGGCCGCCGCCAGCGCGAGGCCGCGCAAGGGTCCTATCGAGGGCATAGGTGCCTGCTTTCGGGCATTGTCGTTTCCTTCAGGATTGCCCTGCTAACAAAACCTCCGCGCGAATCGCGCGAGCGGTTCCCGGCAGCGGGCGGAGTTCTGTCCGTCATAGTGCAATGTGGCTCAAATCGCACAGCGTCGGACAATACTTCCCGCCGAGATTGCAGGAACGCCAGCGCGGGTTGCGTGCAGACTCCGATGCCGCCACACTCCGGCCAAATTCGAGCCATGCTGCGCCGGATTGCGGGAGGCCAAGCGTTTTCCTGCGGGCTCCCGTTGTGAGTACCACTGCCTAGCGCGCGGGGAGTTGACTGGCAAACACGGCGGCATTGGGCGATGGTGAAGCGTTGCGAGAGCTCTGTGCGGCTCGAGGCACCGGGCCAATGAAGAGGGAAAAAGCGAGATGATCATTCGTGGCAAGCCGGGGCTGATGGCCGTGGCGGCAGCCAGCCTGGCGGCCATCGCAACGCTGCAGGCGCCGCCGGCGGCGGCGCAGGTGTCGTGGGATTGGGGCGGCGACAGCATCCTCGGCGGCAGCGGCCGCCAGGTGGTGGCGTTCAATCCGAAATTCGGCACGGGCGAGGTCATCGTCAGCTTCACCGACCGCAAGCTCTACTTCATCACCAAGCCGGGCGAGGCGATCAGCTACCCGATCGCGGTGCCCCGCGAGCAGAGCCGCTGGCAGGGCGTTACCTCCGTGAGCCAGAAGCGGGTCAGCCCGGCATGGACGCCGACGCCGACCATGATCGCTGAGAACCCGCGCCTGCCGCGCTGGGTGCCGGGTGGCCATCCGCTGAACCCGCTGGGTGTACGCGCGCTCTACCTCGGCAACAGCATGTACCGCATTCACGGCACCGACGCGCCGTGGACCATCGGCACCGCCGTCTCCAAGGGCTGCATCCGGCTTTACAATCAGGACGTGCTCGACCTCTATCCGCGCGTCAAGGTCGGAGCCAAGGTGACGGTTACCTGGCAGGCATTCACCTCCGGCCCCGCCATCAGCAAGGGGCCGGTGCCGAAGAGCGGCATGACCGGCCAGAGCACCAGCTTCTTCCTGTTCGGCGACGACGAGCCGCCCGCCAAGACCCAGCGCCGGCGTCCTGCCCGCACCAAGGCCAAGAGCGCGGACGCGGAAGCGAGTGCCAACACGGATGCCGCAAAGACCCCGGCGACGGACAATGTCTCCACCGAGGCCGCCGCGGGGGACAAGAACGCAGCCGCCGACAGGAGCCCGCCGGCCGATAAGGGCCTCTCCAACGCGTCGAGCGCGACGGCGGCGGGCGAGCGGGACTAGACGCGGAACCGGGCGGCCATCCTGCTGCAGGCGAAGAGCGCAAGGCGTGCCGGGAGCGACCGGCGCGCCTTTTTTGCTACTTGTTGTCGATCCTGATGTTGGCGTCGCGGATCACCTTGCCCCACTTCACCAGCTCGGTCTTGATGCGCGCCTCGAACTCCTGGGGCGAGTTGGCGACCACCTCGAAGCTGAAGTCGTCGAGACGCTTCTGCGCGTCCGGATCCGCCACCATCTTGACCACCTCGCCGTGCAGGAGGTCGATGATCGCCTTCGGCGTGTTGGCCGGAGCCAGCAGGCCCGTGAGCGTATAGGCCTCCTGGCCGGCGAGGCCCGCCTCCGCCGCCGTCGGCACGTCCGGAAGCCAGGACACGCGCTTCTCGCCCAGGACCACCAGCGGACGCAGCTGGCCTGCCTTGATCTGCTGCGCGACCGACGTGAGGGCGGTGAAGGCGACAGGCAGATGGCCGCCCACCACGGTCTGGACCAGCGGGCCTGCGCCGTTGAACTGCACCGTCGGGAGGTCGATGCCCTGCGAGAGACGGAACATCTCGCCCGACAGGTGCGGCGTGCTGCCGATGCCGGGGGAGCCGTAGCTGTACTTGCCGGGATTGGCCTTGATCAGGTCGATCAGCTCCTTGACGGTCTTCGCAGGCAGCCCCGGATGCACGGTAAGGACATTGGGCGTGACGGCTATGAGGCTGATCGGCGCGAAGTCTTTCACCGCGTCGTAGGGCACCTTGGCCTGCAGACTCGGGTTGACGACAAAGCCGGTGCTGACGGTGATCAGCGTGTAGCCGTCGGGCGGCGCCTGAGCGACCACCGCCGTGCCGATGTTGCCGCCGGCGCCTGCGCGGTTCTCCACATAGAACTGCCCGCCGAGGCTCTTGGAAAACCTGTCGGCGATGAGGCGCGCGATCACGTCGGTCGGCCCCGCCGCCGCGAACGGCACCACGATTCGCACGGGACGCTCGGGGTAGGTCTGGGCGAGGGCTCGGCCGGCAACGACGACCGCGCACAAGGCCATGGCGAGGCTGACTATCCTCTTCACGTGTTTCCTCCCGGTTTCTGCGTTGACGGTGCTCTCCCCTTCCTCTTCCGGGAAGCGGTGATGCCCGCTACGTCGGTTCGATTTTTTCGGCCATAGTAGCATCACATCGCAGCTTGCGAATACCGCTGCCGGGGACGCAGCCCTGCGTGGGGGGCCGCGGGGTCAGACCCCTCGCCTCCGACGTCGAGGCAAAGTACCAAGGAAAGAGGCGAGGGGTCTGACCCCCTCCTGACCAGCATGAAAGGGAAGAACGCTCCATGCCCGAGAAGAAGAAGCTCACCCGCCAGGACCTCGCCGCGGCTGCGGAGAAATACAAGAACTGGGGCAAGTGGGGCCCGGACGACGAGATCGGCACACTCAACTATACGAGCCCGGAGGACATCGTCGCCGCCGCGCGCCTCGTAAAGAAGGGCAAGGTCATCTCGCTGGCGCTCAACTTCGACGAGAAGGGCCCGCAGGGCGCCAAGAGCACCTATCCGACCATGGGCCGCATCAATCCGCTGCACACGATGCTGCGCACCGGCACCGACGCCTACTCGGGCGTGCTCGACAAGCGCGGCATCCGCGCTTCCGACGACATGGTGACGATGCCGCTCCAGTGCGGCACGCAGTGGGACGGCCTGGGCCACGTGTTCTACGAGAACCATATGTGGAACGGCTACGACTGCCGCGAGGTCACCTCCAACGGCGCCCAGAAGTGCGGCATCGAGAAGACCAAGAGCAAGATGGTGGGGCGCGGCGTGTTCCTCGACGTGGCGCGCGCGCTCGGCACGGACTGCCTGGAGGACGGCTACCCCATCACCTGCGCCGACCTCGACATGACGGCGAAGAAACAGAACGTCGAGATGAAGCGCGGCGACTACGTGGTGGTGCGCACCGGGCAGATGGAGAGGTGCCTGGCGCGCGGCAGCTGGGACGGCTATCCCGGCGGCGACTCCCCCGGCATGGCCTTCGAGACGCTGGAGTGGGTGCAGCGGACCGAGCTGGCGGCGCTCGCCACCGACACCTGGGGCGCCGAGGTGCGCCCCAACGAGACCGAGCCCGGCATCAACCAGCCCTGGCACTGGATCACCATCCCCATGATGGGCATGACCATGGGCGAGATCTTCAACGTCAAGGAGCTGGCCGAGGACTGCGCCGCCGACGGCGTCTACGAGTACCTGTTCGTCGCGCCTGCGATCCCCATCACGGGGGCGGTCGGGTCGCCGGTCAATCCGCTGGCGATCAAGTAGGTGTTGGACCCTCCGGGTCTGACACCGTTGCTCAACTCTGTCGTCCTGGCGACGCGATGTGAGGATCAAAGTCGACGAGAACATCGGCAGCAGCGGCGTCGCCATCCTCAAGCAGGGTGGTCATGACGTGATGACCGTACGCGAGCGGGGGCTGGCAGGCTCAGCAGACGAGCGTGTTTTCCGAGCTTGCGCCGACGAGACGCGCACGCTGGTGACGATGGATCGCGACTTCGGACACGTTAAGCGCTTTCCGCCCAGAGGGACCGAGGGGATCGTCATCCTGGATCTCGGTGGCCCGACGTCGCTGCAGTCGCTTCATGGGCGACTGAAAGACTTCCTCTCGCTCGCGGCGACTCGCTCTGTCAGCGGCGAGCTTTGGATTGTCGAACCCGGTAGGGTCAGGGTGCATCTGGACAAAGACGACGAGTAGAGCTCCCGCCGCTCTTCTCCACCCATCACCCAGACCGAGCCATGCGAGCCAACAACCTCTGCTGGCCCTCGGTCGAACGCGCCGCGGCAGCCTTGAGTGACACGGCCGGACCTACGCATGTTCACCAAATGCAGTCACCCGAGAATGCGCTTTTGCCAGTATCGTGGCTTCCTTCGCACGTGCGCGACGGGGTAGATGCGAATCTCCTCGCTCTCAACGCGATAGATGAGCCGGTAGGGAAAGACCCTCAGTGGCAAGCGCCGCAAATCGCCCTTGAGCGGAGAACCAACGCGCGGGAATTGGAGCAGGAGCGTTTTCGCCCCCTCGATATCCGCGAGAAACCTCTCCGCCGCTCGAGGCGACCGCGCGGCGAGAAAAGCCGTTGCCTCGGCAAGCTCCTGAGCGGCCTCGGGGTCGAAGCGGATGCGCATAGCTCATGTCAGCGGATGCGCTGGCGTGCCCTGGCCATTGCCTCTTCATAGTCCACGGGCGTCGCCTCGCCGCGTTCCGCATTGGCCACACGCAGCTCGACCTCCTTCAGCCACGCGGCCTCGACCTCCTCCGGGGTTCCGTCGCCTTCGTCTCCGACGAAGGTCGCCTCCAGCAGGTCGAACAGCTCCAGCCGCTCCTGCGGCGTGAGCTTGCGGGCTTCCTCTATGATGGCACGAACTCGATGGTTCATACCTCCACTATACCACCTTCCACCGCGGTTTCCCATCACCGCGTTCCCACTCTCGGCGTATCAAAATCCTCCAGGACACCCACAGGGCACCCGAACGGAGACCTTCGCGATCTGACACCGCTCCACCGCTCACAGCCTGCCAGGCAGGACCTGGAGGCACGCCATGGTGTCAGACCCGGAGGGTCTGACACCTTCACGGCGGCAGGGCCAGGGTGTCGGTGTGGCCTACCAGGGCGCCGGTGCGGGGCAGCGCCTGCCACTCCGCGATCTTCACCTGCGGCACGAGGTCGGTCTCGCCCACCGCTGCCGCGAAGCCCGCGGCCAGCTCGGCGATCAGGGCCTCGTCGCCGGCCTCCAGGCGCCAGCCGCTGTCGCCGTCGCTCACCCAGTAGCCCGCGGCGTCGAAGGCGGCGGCCAGCAGACTGGGCGCCATCGGCCCCGCCGCCGCACCGAAGCCCTTGTCGCCCGCCTGGTGCCTGCGGAACGCCGCCGCCATCGCCCCGTCGCCCTCGTGCTTCGGGGTCCAGCGCTGCACCCCGTTGTAGGTGAGCACCGTGTAGAACGCGGCGCGGCTGCGCGCCACCGCGGCGGCGACCTCGGCGATGAAATCGGCCGAGGCGAGGTCGAACAGCGCCGAGGCGGTGACGAGCTCGGCCTCGACGGCGAGCACTGGCTCGAGGTCGCGGGCAAGGTCGGCGCTGCGCAGGCGCACCAGGATCTGCTTGCCGCGCCTGCTCAGCGCCAGCTCGGCGCCGCGGCACTCGGCGGTGTCGGCCCAGGACGAGAGACGCTGGATGGCCGCCTGCAGCAGGGCCGGGTCGTGGTCGACGAGCGTCCAGTGCTGCACCGGGCCCAGGAGCGGCGCCGTCGCCCGCAGGTTGGAGCCGGTGCCGCAGCCGAGGTCGAGGACGGCGATGGCGCGGTCGGCGAAACGCCGGGCAAGGGCGCGCGCCAGCTCCTCGTTGCGCGAGCGGTGATCGACGGGCTCGCGCAGATCGAGCCAGCGCGCGTCGAAGCCGCTCATGGCAGGGTTCCCCCGAGCCCATCCGAGGTCGGGGTTCCCCCCGCCCCCGGCCCCTCCCCGCAAGGGGGAGGGGAGTCGCCTTGTGCCGCACGCTCGATGGCGCCGGCGACGATGCGCGCCGTGTCCTCCCAGCGCGGCAGCTTCTGCCCCGCGGCCCAGGCCGCACCGGCGAGCTTCCTGCGCAACGCTGCATCCGTCATGGCACGCCGCAAGGCCCTGGAGAGAGCATCGACGTTTCCCGGCGGCACCTTGAGCGCCGCGCGGTCCGGAGCCGTCGCCGCGGCGGCACCACCGGTGGTCGCCACGATCGGCAGACCGCGGACCAGAGCCTCGCCGAGCACCATGCCGTAGCCCTCGTAGAGCGACGACATGACGAACAGATCCGTGCGAGCATAGAGTGCCGCCAGCGCGCGCTCGTCAAGGGGGCCTGCGAGCCTGATCCTGTCCCGGACCCTCGAACGCTCGATCTGATACACGAGGGACGCGGTCGTTTCCGGGCTGCGCTCGCGGTCGCCGGCGATGACGAGCTCCCAGTCCAGGTACCCGAGCCTGTCGAGCGCCCGGACCAGCAGGTCGTAGCCCTTGCGCGGCACGATCGACCCCACCGCCAGCAGGTGCAGCCCTTGGCGTGCGCGGTTACCGGTGGGCGACGTCTTTGCCTTCGCGCGCGGCGCCGCATCCGTGCCGGGCTCCGCCACCGTGATCCTGTCCGCGGGGACCCCGAACTGCGCCGCGAGGGCAGCCGCCGTGGTGGCGCTGGTCACTACGACGTGGCGCGCCAGGGCCAGTGCGACGGTCTCGGATGCCCTCAGCTCGGTCTGGCGCTCGGGGGACAGGCCGGTCTCCAGGCACAGCGGATGATGCACGAGGGCGACGATCGGCCCACGCGCCGCGGCAACGATATCCGGCGGCATTGCTCCATAGGCCAGCCCGTCGATAAGCAGCACCGCCTCCTTTGGGACCTGCGCCAAGACCCGGGCCGTGGCCGCCAGGTCCTCGGGCGAGGGCGCGGGATAGCCGCCGGGCAGCGCGAGGTGCTGAACCCCCACCCCGAACTGCGGCAGGAGCGCCAGCACGCGGCGGTCGTACGTGTAGCCGCCAGTGCGCAGGTCGATGTCGCCGGGGATGGCGAAAACGGCGGAGGTCATGGAACTTTGTCATGCCGGGGCTTGTCCCCGGCATCCAGCCACGAAGACGCGCCGGAGCAAGCGGCGAGATAGATCCCGGCGACAAGCGCCGAGATGACACCGCTGGTGCCTGCGAGGATCGCCGTCCGCATGCTTCACACCGGTCCTTCGAACCGCGCGCGGGCCAGGTCGGTCTCGTGCAGGGTCACCCTGATCTTGCTGAGGCCCTTGCCGTCCTCGCCCAGCGCCCCGCTTCGGGCCGCCTCGGCGATGGCGTCGAACACGTGGCGGCAGAGAAACTCCGTGGTGGTGAGCTTGCCCTCGAACCGGGGCAGCGCGTCGAGGTTCTGGTAGGCCAGCGGCTTCAAGGTTGCATGGAGCACGTCGAGCGCGGCGCCGATGTCGACCACCACGTTCTGCGGTGTCAGCGTCTCGCGGAAGAAGGCCACGTCCACCACGAAGGTGGCGCCGTGCATGTGCTGCGCCGGTCCGAAGAACGGATCGGGCAGGCTGTGGGCGATCATGATCCGGTCGCGGACCTCGACGGCGTACATGGCGTCTCCTTCTTCGGCTCTGCTCGGTGAGCCGGGTTCGGGCGTCGGCAGTCGGGCGTCGTAGCAGTTTGGCACGTCAGGGCGTTGGGTCTTCGCTATCGCTCGACCCAACCTACGACCTCCCGACGCCCGACTGCCGCTAGAGCTGGGGATAGCGGATGACTGGGGCAAGACCGTGCGCGAGACCGTGCGTACCGGGCGCCAGAACGCGCGGCAGCTCGCGCGGCGCGTCCTCGAAGGCGATCTCGGCGGCCACCAGGAGGTCGAGCGCGGGCAGGTCCAGGAGGCGCAGGGCCGCCTCCAGGCGCCGGCGGTAGTCCCAGCGCGGGCGGCGGCCCGGCGAGACCTGGCCCACCTGGGAGGAGACGAGCTTCAGGCGGCGGCTGTGGAAGGCGCCCCCGAGGCGGGCTTCCACCGGCTTGTCCCCGTACCAGCTCATCTCCACGACGGTGGCCTCCATCCCGGCGCAGCCGATGGCGGTGTCGAGGCCGGCGCCGCTGGCGCTGGCGTGGAACACGACATCGGCCTCGAGGGGGGCCTGCCCGGGGGCGGCGAAGGCCGCGCCCAGCGCCTCCGCCAGGGGTTGCCGGCCGGCCTCCGGGTCGACGGCCGTCACCGCGGCACCCGGCAGCCGCGCCGCCAGAGCTGCAACCAGCAGCCCCACCACTCCGGCGCCGACCACCACGATGCGGTCGCCCGGCCCCGCTCCGCTGTCCCACAGGGCGTTGAGCGCCGTCTCCATGTTGGCGGCGAGCGTGGCGCGGCGCACCGGCACTCCGTCGGGAATCGGCGCCAGCGACGCCGCCGGGGCGTGGAACACGTCCTGGTGGGGGTGGAGGCAGAAGACGTGGCGGCCGACGAGCTCGGCAGGCCCCTCCTCGACGACGCCCGCCGCGCAATAGCCGTATTTCACCGGAAACGGGAAGGTGCCCTCCTGCATCGGGCAGCGCATGCGCTCCCATTCGCTGCGGCCGATTGCCCCGGCGAGCACCAGCCGCTCGGTGCCGCGGCTGATGCCGCTCCAGCCGGTGCGTACCCGCGCCTCGCCGAAGGAGAGCGGCGGCAGCCGCGCCTCGCGCAGCTCGACCCGTCCCTTGTCCACATACCAGAGGGAGCGCGCGCTGCGCGTTTTGTCGCCGTCTGGCGCTGCCATCATCTTACCGCCGCCGCCTGCCATGGTGCTGGTGCCGGGTCACGCCGCGCATCGGACAAAAATCGAAATGAGCAACAGCCTGGATACCTCCGCGCCGGGGGCGCCGCCCTCGCCTGCCCTGACACTTACGACACCGACCGGCCTGCAGTCCATGGAGGTGCTGACCCGCAGGCGCCGCATCGTGCTCGTCCTCAACGTCGCTACCTACGCCCTGATGCTCTGGGTGGCGTCCCTGGTTCTCGGCGCCGGCGGCTGGACCGTCGTCGACATGATCCTGCTCCTGGCCTTCGCCGTCGGCACGCCGTGGACCGTGCTCGGCTTCTGGAACGCCCTGATCGGGCTGTGGCTCCTGCACTTCCGCAAGGATGCGATGGCGGCGGTGGCGCCCTACGCGCCGGCGGCCGACCTGCCGGCCCCGATTCGCATCAAGACCGCCGTGTTCATGACGCTGCGCAACGAGGACCCGGGCCGCGCCATCCTGCGCCTCAAGACGGTGAAGGCCAGCATCGACGCCACCGGCGAGGGTGCCGCCTTCAGCTATTTCGTGCTGAGCGACACCAGCAACCCGGCCGTCGCCGCGGCCGAGGAGAAGGCGGTGGAGGCCTGGCGGGCCGGCGATCCGGACCACGAGCGCATCGTCTACCGCCGCCGCACCGAGAACAAGGCCTACAAGGCCGGCAACGTGCACGACTTCTGCGAGCGCTGGGGCGGCGACTATACCCTGATGCTGCCGCTCGACGCCGACAGCCTGATGGCGGGGGCCGAGATCGTGCGCATGGTGCGCATGATGCAGGCGCACCCCAAGATCGGCATTCTGCAGAGCCTGGTGGTGGGCATGCCCTCGTCCTCGGGCTTCGCCCGCATCTTCCAGTTCGGCATGCGGCACGGCATGCGCTCCTACACCATGGGGCAGGCCTGGTGGGTTGGCGACTGCGGCCCGTTCTGGGGCCACAACGCGCTCGTGCGCATCCAGCCCTACCACGAGGACTGCAAGCTGCCGGTGCTGCCCGGCGCCCCGCCGCTCGGCGGCCACGTGCTCTCCCACGATCAGGTGGAGGCGACGTTGATGCGCAAGGCCGGCTACGAGGTGCGCGTGCTGCCGGAGGAGCGCGGCAGCTGGGAGGAGAACCCGCCCACCATGCTGGAGTTCGCCCAGCGCGACATCCGCTGGTGCCAGGGCAACATGCAGTACATCCGCCTCCTCGACCTGCCGGGGCTCTACCCCATGAGCCGGTTCCAGCTGGTCTGGGCGATCCTGATGTTCACAGGGATTCCCGCCTGGACCCTGATGATCGCGCTGCTCCCGGTGGCCGCCTGGCAGGCGCAGGGGATGGCCGACTTCCCGGCCACCCTGGCCATCGGGCTCTACGTTGCGTTCTTCACCATGTATCTGATGCCCAAGATCGCGGGCCTCCTGGACGCCATGCTGACTCCCGGCGGGGTGAAGCGCTACGGCGGGTGGCTGCGCTTCGTGGCGAGCGCCGCCATCGAGACGGTGTTCTCCTTCCTGCAGGGCGCGGTCTCCACCATCCGCACCTCGATCTTCATGATCGGCCTCCTGTTCGGGAAGTCGGTGGTCTGGGGCGGCCAGGCGCGCGACGCCAGGCGCCTCTCCTGGGCCGCCGCGGCCTGGAACCTGTGGCCGCAGACCCTGTTCGGCGTCCTGGTGTGCGGTGCGCTTCTTATCATCGCGCCGGCCGTATTCTGGTGGAGCCTGCCGCTCACCGCAGGCTACCTGGCGGCCATCCCGTTCGCGGTGCTCACCGCCCATCCAGCCTTCGGCCGGGCCCTGCAGCGCCTGCGCCTGTGCGGCATCCCGGAGGATTTCGCCACGCCGGATGAGGTGAGTGCGGTAATGGGCGGGCAGCGGTGATGCCGGCTCAGGCCTTGCGCGCGCCGTGCTTGTCGATGGCGGCTTGGACCGCGGCGCGCGACTGGGCGCCGGCCACCTGGTATTTGGCCTTGGCGTCGTTGTAGCTCCAGTCGCGCAGCTCGTTGGAATTGCGCTGGAAGTGCGGGTGGACGTAGCGCGCCATCAGCTCGTAGCTCCGCTTCGTCGCCTCCCAGTCGGCCCAGTTGTGGGCCAGGAGAAGGACGGCGCCGAAGCCGCCGTCCGAGCCCCTCCACAGCCGCTCGAAGTGGCGGATGCAGTCGTCGGGCGTGCCGATGCAGGCGAGCCCCGACGATACCAGCCACTCCGCCGGGTCGCCCGTCACGTCGGGCGGGATGATCGGGAAGGTCGCGACCTCGGCAAAGTAGCGCCTGAAGTCCTCCAAACCGAACCGCACGTCCGCGAACGCCTGCTCCTTCGTTGCCGCTACGTGGGCGAAGGTGACAATGCGCCACTTGGCCCGGTCGGGCGTCTTGTCGTTGGCCAGTGCGGCCTCCTCGTAGACACCCCAGTTCCGGGCATGGGCCTTCAAGGCGTCGTCCGAGGTGCCACCGATGGACAGCATGCCGATGCCGTGCCGGCCGGCCGCCAGCGCTCCGACCGGCGAGCGGGAGGAGGCGACCGCCATCTCCATCATCGGCTGCGAGTAGGGCTTGAGCTGCAGGCGGGCCTCGCGCAGGTCGAACCAGTCGGTCTTGCGCGTCACCATGCGGCCCTGCATCAGCTCCACGACGGTGTCGAGCGATTCGTCGAGCTTGCGCCGCTGGTCCGCGGCCTCGAGCCCCATCTTGACGGCGTCGTAGACGAGCGAGCCCGGTCCGACGCCGAACATGGCCCGGCCGCGCGTCATGTAGTCGAGCTGCATCAGCCGCCCGGCGACGGTGAAGGGATTGTGGTAGGGCAGCGAGACCACGCCCGTTCCGAGCCGGATGTGGCGCGTGCGCTCGGCCGCGGCCGCAATGAACATCTCGGGGCAGGCGATGATCTCGAAGCCCGCCGAGTGATGCTCGCCGATCCAGGCCTCGTGATAGTTGAGGCGGTCGAGATGAACGAGCAGCTCCATGTCCCGCTCGAGGGCAAGCAGCGGATTCTCGTGCAGCGGATGAAAGGGCGCGAGAAAAATGCCGGTCTTCAGGAATCTGTCGTTCATCGCTGGCGCCTTCTCCGTCATTTCCCACTCCCACCCGTCATCCCGGAAGCCGAGCCCCGGCCCGCAGGGCCGAGGACGAGGCTATCCGGGGCCTCCCGGAACGAGTCCAACATCCCGAGGTCCCGGCTCGGAGCGCTGCTCGCCTTCGGCTCGCATCGCTCCGTCCGGGATGACGGGTGTCAAGATGCAGCCGACAGGGCGGCGAGCACCTTGGGCGGGGACATGGGCAGATCGGTGAGGCGCAGGCCGATGGCATTGCGGATGGCGTTGGCGACGGCCGCCGGCGCCGGCACGATCGGCACCTCGGCCACGCCGCGCACGCCCTGCGGATGCTTGGGGTTCGGCACCTCGATAACCACCGCCTCGATCATCGGCAGGTCGGAGGCGACCGGCATGCGGTAGTCGAGGAAGCTCGCATTGTCGAGCCGGCCGTCCGCGGCGAAGATGCACTCCTCGTTGAGCGCCCAGCCGATGCCCTGGACGACGCCGCCCTGGATCTGCCCCTCCACGTAGCTCGGATGGATGGCCCGTCCGGCATCCTGGACCGCGGTGTAGCGGAGCACCTGCACCTTGCCGGTCTCGCGATCGACCTCGACATCGCAGATGTGCGTGGCGAAGCCGCCCGCCGCACCTTCCGTGTTGAGCGAGGAGCGCGCGTTGATGGGGCCGCCCGTGGCGCTCGCCTGGGCGGCCAGCTCGGGCAGCGTCAGCGGCGGGAAATCGCCGGCATTGGAGCCGGCAGGACGCGCCTCGCCGTTCTCCCACACGACCGCCTCCACGTCGATCTTCCAGGTCTTGGCCGCGCGCTCGCGCAGGCTCTGGATGACCTGCTCGGTGGCCTTCGTCACCACCATGGCCGCGGCGAACGTGACGCGGCTGCCTCCGGTGAGGGCGCTGAAGCCAACGGAGCTGGTGTCGCCGATCAGGGCCTGGACGTTGCGGTAGTCGACGCCCAGCATATCGGCCACGATGTTCACCATCGAGGCGCGCGAGCCGCCGATGTCGGGGTGGCCGGTGACCACCACCACGGTGCCGTCCTCGTTGATGTAGACCTGTGCGCTGGACTCGCCGCCGGCGTTGAACCAGAAGCCCGAGGCGACGCCGCGGCCCTGGTTGGGGCCCAGCGGCACCTGGTAGTGCGGATGAGCGAGCGCCGCGTCGAGGGTCTCCTCGTAGCCCATGGTGCTGAACGTCGCGCCGTAGGCCGCCTTGGTGCCCGCCTTGGCCGCGTTCTTCCGGCGCAGCACCAGGGGGTCCATCTTCAGGGCCTTGGCCAGCTCGTCGAGCGTGCTCTCCATGGAGAAGGCGCCGATCGGTGCACCCGGCGCCCGGTAGGCAGCGACTTTGGGCCGGTTGGTGCACACGTCGTAGCCGGTGATCAGCACGTTGGCGATGTCGTAGGGCGACAGCGCGCAACCCACCGCGCCGCGGATGGGCGAGCCTGGGAAGGCCCCGGCCTGCAGATTGTAGGTGGCCTTGACGGCGGTGATCCTGCCGTCCCTGGTGGCGCCGACCCTGACCGTGCTCGAGGAGCCCGAGGTGGGGCCGGTGGCACGGAACACCTCCTCGCGCGACATCGCCATCTTCACCGGGCGCCCCGACTTCTTGGCCAGGATCAGCGCCAAGGGCTCCAGATACACGATGGTCTTGCCGCCGAAGCCGCCGCCGATCTCGGCCGGAATCGCGCGGATGTCGCTCAGCTTATGGCCGGTCAGCTGGGCCGTCATGTCGCGCACCATGAAGTGGCCCTGGCTGCTGCTCCAGATGGTGGCCTGGCCCGCCTTGTTGACGCTGACGAGGCAGGCGTGGGTCTCGATGTAGCCCTGGTGCACGGGCTTGGTCTTGAAGCTGCGCTCGACGACCACATCGGCCGCGGCAAACCCGGCCTCGATGTCACCCAGCTTGTGCTCGAGCTTGCCGGCGACGTTGGACATGGTGGCCGGACCCGGCTTGGCGCCCACGTTGCGCATATGCTCGTGCAGGATGGGCGCGCGCGGCTGCATGGCCTCGTCGACATCGATCACCCAGGGCAGGACCTCGTAGTCGACCTCGATCAGCTTCAGCGCCTGCGCCGCAATCTTGGGCGAGGTCGCGGCGACCGCGGCCACGGCATGCCCGGCGTAGAGCGCCTTGTCACGCGCCATGACGTTGCGGCTGTTGTAGCGCAGGTCCTGGATGCCGAGGGGAGCCGGCTTGTCCCAGGGGAACTCGACGAGGTCGCGCCCGGTCATGACGGCCTTGACGCCGGGGAGTGCCAGCGCCTTCTCGAAATCGATCGATTTGATGCGCGCATGCGGATGGGGGCTGCGCAAGACCTTGCCGATCAGCATCCCCGGCAACGATTGGTCGGCGCCGAACGCGGCCCGTCCCGTGACCTTGTCCACACCGTCCGGCCGGATGGTGCGCTTGCCAATCCACTTGTTGGCCGTACCGTTCGCCGTCCTGTCGGAGCCGTCTGCCGTCATGCTTGCTCTCCCCGTTGCGCTCGTCGCCGCCTGGGCTCGTCACATGGGCAGCCGGGCCATGCCGTCGGCCGGCATCGCGGTGCCGCTCGTCGCCCATCCTACAGGGAAGCAGTCGTCCGACAACCGCCACGCACGCCATGTCTGGTCTGAAAGCGGCACAGGGAGGCGCCGGCCGAGCCGATGCCATCGAGCACGCACGAGGGGCGAAATGCAGCTGAAGCAACCAGCGGTCGCCATGGCCGGCGCCCGCGGTCGGCGGCGTCGCCGCGGCTTGCGTCTCCCATACCCGATGGTATGGTGACAGCGAGACTGCCGGGGCGGCATTTCCCGAGTGGGCGCAGGGCAATCCCTCGGAAACGATCTTGCGAAGGCTGCGACACGTCTGGCCAGCGACTCGCGGGCAAAGCAAAAATGTAGACGACCAGGGAGGAAAGCAGTGATGAGGAGAACGCTCGGGCGACGCCCGAAACGCGCCGCCGGCAAGGTCTCGCGCCGCACATTCGTCGCCGGCCTCGGGGCCGCGGGCGTAGCGGCCGGGATGAGCCCGTTCGCGATTGTGCGGGCGCAGGGCGCCGCGCTCAAGGTGGGCGTGCTGCTGCCGCGCTCCGGGATTCAAGCGGGGATCGGCCAGGACTGCCATCGCGGCGTGGAGATCGCGGGCGACATCCTCAAGGGGCTGGGCCTGCCGCCGCTCCAGATCATGAACGGCGACACCGAGTCCAGCCCGGACGTGGCCCGCGCGCGCGCCGAGCGCCTGATCAACGAGGGCGCACAGCTGCTCGTCGGGGCCTTCGACTCCGGACAGAGCACGGCGATTGCGCAGGTCGCCGAGCAGAAGGGCATCCCCTTCGTCATCAACATCGCTGCGGCGCCGCCCATCACCGAGCAGGGCTACCGGTTCGTGTTCCGCAACTTCCCGACCGCGCCGATGATCCTGGGCGATGCCTTCGCCAACCAGAAGGAGGTGTTCGCAGCCACCGGCTCGTCGCCCAAGGCCGTGGTGTTCATGCATGTCAACGACACCTTCGGCACCTCGATGCAAAAGGGGATCGGCGCCGTCTTCCCGAAATTCAACATGCCCTACCAGATCGCCGAGACCATCGCCTACGATCCGGCGGCGCGCGATCTCTCCGTGGAGGTCGCCAGGGCCAAGGCCACCGGCGCCGACAGCCTGCTGCTGGTGAGCCGCTTGAACGATGCGATTCTCCTGACGCGCGAGCTCGTCAAGCAGCGCTGGACGCCCAACGCCATCCTCAGCATGGGGCCCGGCTGGTACGAGGACCAGTACTTGAGAACGCTGGGCAAGCTCGCGGACGGCCCGCTGAGCTTCGTGCCTTGGTACGACCCCAACAAGAACCTGAGCAAGCAGCTGGAGGCGGCGCTGGCCAAGGCGCATCCCACCATCAACCTCAGCACAAACCATATTTATACCTTCGAGGCCCTGCTGATCGCCGCGGACGCCTACAAGCGGGCGGGCTCGGCCGATCCCAAGGCGCTCGCCGACGCGATCAGGACAACGGACATCAAGGACAATGTGAGCATCGGCCCCGGCATCAAGTTCGACGCCAAGGGGCAGAACACGACGCTCAAGAACGCGGCGATCCAGAACCGAGCCGGCAAGCTCGTCACGGTCGCTCCCGGCGCCGCCGCCAACGCCAAGCCCGAGCTGCCGAACAGGGACTACACCCAGCGCTGAACCGAGGCTGTGGGGCTCCGGCTCAGCCGGCCGGAGCCCAGACCGTCCGTGATCGCTTGTTTTGCCGAGCCGGGTTAGAAGGTGCCCGCCGAAATCTATCTCAATGTGGCCGTCAACGGCGTGCTCACGGGCCTCGTCTATGGCCTGATGGCGCTCGGCCTGTCCGTCGTCTTCGGCGTGGTGCGCGTCGTCAACTTCGCCCACGGCGAGATGATGACGCTCGCCATGTATGCCACCGTCGTCGCCTTCGCCTCGCTCGGCCTCGATCCGTTCATCGTGCTGGTGCCGGCGGCGGCGGCCTTGTTCGTCCTCGGCTATCTCCTGCAGGCGGGGATCATCAACCCTTCGATCAACCTGCCCGAGCACAGCCAGTTCATGCTGCTGGTGGCCGTGGCGACCATTCTCGTCAACGTCCAGCTCATAGTGTTCGGGCCCGACGCCCGCAACGTGCAGACCTCCTACTCCTTCGACAGCTTCCAGGTCGGCAAGCTGATCGTGGACGCGAGCAAGCTCTATGCGGCGCTGACGGCGCTCGTGATCGCCGGCGCGCTCTTCGCCTTCTTCCGCTTCACCATCCTCGGCAAGGCGATCCGCGCTTGCGCCGACAACTACGCCGGCGCGCTGGTGGTCGGCCTCGACGTGAAGCGGCTCTACGCGCTGACGTTCGGCATCGGTGCCGCCTGCGTCGGGGCCGCCGGTGTCATGCTCTCGCTGGTGATCGATGTCACGCCGGCGCTGGGGCCCGCCTATACGCTGCTGGCGTTCGTGATCGTCATCACCGGCGGTCTCGGGTCGATGCCGGGGGCGCTCCTGGGCGGCGTGCTGATCGGGCTCACCGAGGCGCTGGCAGGGCTGTTCTACACGCCGTCGGCCAAGAGCATGTTCGCCTTCGGCATCCTCGTGCTCGTGCTGCTGTTCCGCCCGCAGGGCATTCTCGGGAAGAAGCTCAGATGATGGCCGCGCTCACCGCCGACGTTCCGCGCCGCGGCATGGTGCTGCTGCTCGTCCTGTTCGCGGCGTTGATCGCGGCGCCGTTCCTCGTCAACGACTACCTGCTCACGGTCCTGATCCTCATTCTCTACTTCGCCTATGCCGGACAGGCCTGGAACATCATGATGGGCTTTGCCGGCCAGCTTTCGCTCGGGCACGCGCTCTATGTCGGCCTCGGCGCCTATACGACAGCCGCGCTCTTCTTCCACTTCGGCGTCAGCCCGTGGGTGGGCGTGCCCCTGGCGCTCGTGGTCTCCGGGCTCGCCGGCGCCGTCGTCGGCTTCCTCGCCTTCCGCTTCGGCGTGGCCGGCGTGTACTTCGCGATCCTGACCATCGCGTTCGCCGAGTTCGCGCGTGTCGGCTTCGACCACTGGGGCTGGGTCGGCGGCTCCGCCGGGCTGTTCGTGCCCGTCGCCAACTACACCCAGAACGACCTGTGGACGCTGCGCGGCTCGCCGCGCATGTTCTACTACGTGATCCTGGCGCTCACGGTGCTCGCCTTCCTCGTCTGCCATGCGCTCCTGCGCAGCCGGGCCGGCTACTACTGGCAGGCCATTCGCGAGGACGAGGAGGCGGCGCGCGCGCTCGGCATCGACGCCTTCCGCTACAAGATGTACGCCGTGGTCCTGTCGGCAGCCATGACGTCGCTCGCCGGTGTGTTCTTCGCCTTCTACTACAACAACCTGTTTCCCGAGCAGGTGTTCAACATCGGCCGCTCGATCGAGCTGATCCTGGCGCCGATCATCGGCGGCATCGGCACCTTGCTGGGGCCGATCGTCGGCGCGTTCCTGCTCACCGGCCTCGCCGAGGCGCTCCGGGAGGGCATGCTGCGCCTGGGCGTGGAGGTGCCGGGCGCCAAGCAGGTGTTCTACGGCATCTGCCTCCTGGTCGTGGTCATGGCCCTGCCGCACGGCGTCTGGCCGCCCTTGAGCCGCGCCTTGGGGCTCGATTCCGACAAGCGCGATGAGCCCGAGGCGTGAGATGGCTGCGCTGCTCGAGGTCGAAGGGCTGTCGAAAAGCTTTGCCGGGCTGCGCGCCGCCCATGGCCTGACGTTTGCCGTCGGCGAGGGCGAGATCGTGGCCCTGATCGGCCCCAACGGGGCCGGCAAGACCACCTGCTTCAACATCATCGCCGGCGTCTATCGCCCCGACTCCGGCACCGTGCGCCTCGGCGGCGAGCGCATCGACGGCCGCCACCCCGACCAGATCTGCCGCGCCGGCGTCGGCCGCACGTTCCAGCTCGTGAAGCCCTTCGCCGGCCTCACGGTGCTCGACAACGTGGTGGTGGGTGCCCTCAACGCCCGCCGCAGCGTCGCCGAGGCCCGCCGGCTGGCGGAGGAGGTGCTGGACCTCCTGGGACTCGCGGCCAAGCGCAGGCATCCCGCGGCGTCGCTGACGCTGCCCGAGCGCAAGCGCCTCGAGGTGGCACGCGCGCTCGCCACGGGCCCGCGCATCCTGCTGCTCGACGAGGTGATGGCCGGCCTCCGCCCCACCGAGGTCGACCGCATGGTGCAGGTGCTGCGCGACCTCAACGCGCAGCGGGGAGTCACCTTGCTGGTCATCGAGCACGTCATGCGTGCGGTGATGGCGCTGTCGCTTCGGGTGATCGTGATGCACCACGGAGAGATCATCGCCGAGGGCACGCCCGACGAGGTCACGCGCAACCCCGCGGTCATCGAATGCTACCTCGGCGAGGAGGCGCCATGATCCTCGAGGTCGAGAAGCTGGACCTCTTCTACGGCGACGCCCAGGCGCTCGACCAGGTCTCGCTGTCCGCCGCCGAGGGCGAGCTCGTCGCCATCGTGGGCGCCAACGGCGCCGGCAAATCGAGCCTCATCCGCACCATCGCCGGCATCGAGAGGCCGCGCGCCGGCCACATCCGCTTCCGCGGCGGCGACATCACCGGGGAGCCCAGCCATCGCGTGTGCAATCTCGGCATCGGCCAGGTGGCCGAGGGGCGCCAGATCTTCCCCTCGCTCACGGTCGAGGAGAACCTGGAGATGGGGGCGCTGGTGCCCCGCGCGCGCGCCCACATGAAGGAGACGATGGGCGAGGTCTATGCCCTGTTTCCCCGCCTCGCCGAGCGGCGCCGGCAGGTTGCGGGCACCATGTCCGGCGGCGAGCAGCAGATGCTGGCGATCGGCCGCTGTCTCATGAGCCGGCCGGAGCTCATCATGTTCGACGAGCCGTCGCTCGGTCTCGCGCCGGCGCTGGTGCAGGAGCTGTTCGAGACCGTGCGTTCCCTCAACGGGCGCGGGCTCACCATCCTTCTCGTGGAGCAGAACGTCGCCCATTCGCTCAAGCTCGCCGACCGCGGCTATGTGCTGGAGAACGGCCGCATTGCCCTCTCCGGCACCGGCCAGGCCCTCCTGAACGACGAGGGCGTCCGCCATGCCTACCTCGGCCTGCGCGCCGGCAGCAGCGCCGCCGGAGCTCCCGAGGCTCCCTCGCGTAAACCGCATCCCAAGCCGCCATTCAAATCGATCGCGTTCGCCCCGCCCCTGGTGGCGCGCCGCGATCTGCCGGGCGGGGCCTTCGAGCTGACCTCGCCCGTGCCGCTCCAGCCCCATGCGAGGAGCCTCGCCCATCTGCTGCGGAGCCAGGCCGAGGCGCACCCCGGCCGCGATTTCCTCGCCGAGCGCGACGCCGCCGGTGCCTGGCGCCGCCTCACCTATGCCGACGCGCGCCGGCAGGCGGACGCCATCGCCCAGGCGCTCATCGAGCTGGGCTGCGGCCCGGAACGCCCGCTCATGATCCTGTCGGGCAATGGCGTCGACCACGCGCTGCTCACCTTCGGCGCCTACGTCGCCGGCGTCCCCGCGGTGCCGGTGTCGGTGGCCTACTCGCTGATGAGCCAGGACCACGACAAGCTGAAGCACATCTTCGCCGCCATCCGCCCGCGCGCCGTCTACGCAGCCAGCGGCAAGGCCTTCGCGAAGGCGCTCGCCGCCCTCGATCTCGGCGACTGCGAGGTGATCGTCGGCGCCGATCCGCCGGACGGCGCACGCGCCAGCCTGCTCGAGGCGATGCTGGAGGTCGCCCCGGCCGGCGCGGTGGAGCGGGCCTTCACGGCCGTCGGCCCGGATACCGTGGCCAAGGTGCTGTTCACGTCGGGCTCCACGGGCATGCCCAAGGGCGTCGTCAACACGCACCGCATGATGTGCTCCAACCAGGCGATGCTGGAGCAGACCTGGCCGTTCCTGAGAGAGGGGCGCACGGTCCTGGTCGACTGGCTGCCGTGGAACCACACCTTCGGCGGCAACCACAACCTCAACCTCGCCCTTTCCCAGGCCGGGACCATGTACATCGACGCCGGCCGGCCGGCGCCGGGGCTCATCGAGCACACCGTGCGCAACCTCTCCGAGGTCTCGCCTACGATCTACTTCAACGTTCCCGCAGGCTACGGCGCGCTGCTGCCCTACCTGGAGAAGGACGAGGCGCTGGCGCAGCGGTTCTTCGCCGGCCTGAAGCTCATCTTCTACGCCGGAGCGGCGCTGTCGCAGGACCTGTGGGACCGGCTCGAGGCCGTCTCCATCCGCACCACGGGCGCGCGCGTGCCGATGGTCTCCAGCTGGGGTTCAACCGAGACGGCGCCGCTCGCCACCGCCGGGCATCGCGTGATCGATCGCGCCGGCGTCATCGGCCTGCCGCCGCCGGGCGTCACCCTCAAGCTGGTCCCGTCGGCCGGCAAGCTCGAGGTGCGGGTGAAGGGCCCCAACGTGTTCCCGGGCTACTGGGGCCGGTCCGACCTGACCGAGGACGCCTTCGACGCGGACGGCTTCTACCGCATCGGCGACGCCGTGCGCCTCGCCGACGCCCGCGACCTGTCGAAGGGCCTCGTGTTCGACGGCCGCGTTGCCGAGGACTTCAAGCTGTCGACGGGCACGTGGGTGCACGCGGGCGGATTGCGCGTCGCTGCGCTCGCTGCCGCCGCGCCCGCTCTGCAGGACGCCGTGGTGACCGGCCACGACCGCGACCTCGTCGGCCTGCTCGCCTGGCCGAACCTGGCCGCCATGAAGGAGATCTGCACCGATCCGGCCGCCCAAGCCGACCCCGCCGGGCTGATCGCGTCGGCCGAGGTGCGCGAGCACGTGCGCAGGGGCATTGCCCGCCACAACGCCGGGCAATCCGGCTCCTCCATGCGCATCGGGCGCGTCCTCCTGATGGCCGAGCCGCCGTCGATCGACGCCAACGAGATCACCGACAAGGGCTACATCAATCAGCGGGCGACGCTCGAGCGGCGCCACGCGCTGGTCCAGCGGCTCTATGCCCAGCCGCCAAGCCCCGACGTCATCGTGATCGAATGACCTCGCTCGCCTGCTTCGCCTCGAATGGGAGCCTGCATGGCCCACACAAGCGCCCGACGCGCCGCCAGGCGGCGCAGCGACTCCAAGGGTGGTCCGCTCGGCGTCGAGGACTGGATCGAGGCTGCGAACGATCTCCTGATCAGCGAGAACGTGCGCGGCGTGCAGGTCTCGGCGCTGTGCATGAGGCTGAAGGTGACGAAGGGGAGCTTCTACTGGCATTTCTCCAGCCGCCAGGACCTGCTGCGCGCCCTCCTCGCGTCCTGGCGGCGCCGCATGACCCTCAACATCGCCAGCAGGCTCGGGCGTGCCGCCACCGGCGCCGCGGGCACGCTGCGCACCCTCCTCGCGCTGCCGCGCAGGACGTTCTCCGCGGCGGGGGCCGCCATCGAGATGAGCATCCGCGACTGGGGCCGGCGTGACAAGCTCGCCCACGACGCCCTGCAGGAGGTCGACAGGATCCGCCTCGCCTCCTTCGAGCGCAGCTTCCGCGGGCTCGGCTTCGCGGAGCGAGACGCGAGGCTCAGAGCCTACATCGCCTACGCCGTCATGATGGGCGACTCGATCCTCAAGGAGACGCTGCGCGAGGAGATTGCCACCGAGGAGCTCGTCGACCTGGCCGTCCAGCTTCTCACCCCCGCAGCGCCGACACCGGGCGCACCCGACTGACACTTTCACCCGTCATCCCGGACGGAGCGATGCGAGCGCTTGCGCGAGCAACGCTCCGATCCGGGACCTCGTGAGGTGAGGTGCGACTCGCCCGACGAGGTCCCGGATAGCCTCGCCTTCGGCTCGGCTTCCGGGATGGCGGGTGGCGGCTCAGGCTTTGTTGGAGACCTCGACGAGGCGTTCCAGGGTGGCGCGCGCCCGTCCGTCGTCGAGCGTGGCTGCCGCCAGCGGGGCGCCCTCGGCGAGCGTCGCGACACGCCCCGCCACCACGAGCGCGGCGGCGGAATTGAGGATCACGGCGTGGCGGAAGGCCATGAGGTTGGGCGACTGCTGTCCTGCGAGCAGGGCCCGCATCTTCTCCGCATTCTGCGCCGGGGTGCCGCCGAGGATCTCGCCGAACGGATGCTGACGGAGGCCGGCATCCTCCGGCTGGATCGTGAACTCCGTGACCTTGCCGCCGTCGACGACCGCCACATGGGTCGGTGCGGCGATCGAGATCTCGTCGGTGCCGTCCATGCCGTGCACCAGCCACGCCCTCTCCGAGCCGAGCGCGCGCAGCGTTGCCGCCATCGGCCGCAGCAGATGCTGGGTGAAGGCGCCGGTCAGCTGGCGCTTGACACCCGCCGGGTTGGTCAATGGCCCCAGGATGTTGAAGATCGTGCGCACACCGAGCTCGACCCGCGCCGGCATCACGTGACGCATGGCGGCGTGATGGTTGGGAGCATTCATGTAGCCCATGCCGCACGCGGCGAAACAGCGTTCGATCGCCGCCACGTCGGCGTTGATGTTGACGCCGAGCAGCGCCAGCACGTCGGCCGTGCCCGTCTTGGAGGATTGCGCCCTGTTGCCGTGCTTGGCGATCGGGACGCCGAGGCTGGCGGTGACCAGAGCCGCCGCGGTCGAGATGTTGAGCGTGCCCCTGCCGTCGCCGCCGGTGCCGACGATGTCCATGGCGCCAACCGGCGCGGCAACCTTCTTGCACTTCGCCCGCATGATCGTGGCGGCGCCCGTGATCTCCTCGATCGACTCGCCGCGCAGCCGCAGGATCATCAGGAAGCCGCCGATCTGGGCCGACGTCGCCTGGCCGGACATGATGACCTCGAAAGCTTCCTCGGCTTCCGCCTGGGTCAGGGCCGAATCGAGCGCGCGCGAGATGAAGGGCTTGAGCGCATTGCCGGGGCTCGTGGCGGGCTCGGATGTCGACATGCACTGTTGCTCCCCTGAGACATGGGACGGTCGAGGCCGACGGAACCGGCGATGCCCGAGCCCTCGATCGATAGCCTTAACCCGGCCGCCGAGGCGCGATCAATACGTACGAGCGCGGGCAGCGTGGGAGCCCGCGCGCCGTCGGCCCGGGCAGGCCGGCGCGTGCTCCGGTGTAGCCCGGCGCAAGCGTCAGCGATTGGGGCCTTTTCCTCCCCTCGCTCGGGCATCGCCCCGATGGCGGCGCGCCGCGCCGTCCGACAGGCTCGCCGGGAAAGGCCAACCCATCGGGCCGAGATGCAGACAGACGAACCGTGGAGCGCGGCATGGGCGGCGAGTACATGAGCCAATACTCGGTCTGGCACCTGGTCCTGCTGCCCGTGCTGATCTTTCTCTGGGTCTATCCTCTGTGGCGCATCATCGGCAGGGTCGGCTACCCCCCGGCCATCGCGCTCCTCGCGATCTTCCCCGCGGTCGGGCTGATCCTGCTCTGGTGGCTCGCCTTCTCACGCTGGCCCGTCGAGCGGCGCGACGAGCCTGCGGCGGCGCCGGAGCCCGCATTCTGGGAAAGCGAGGCGGGCCGGCATCGGAGGGGCTGAAGCCGCGTTCCGCCGCGCGCGGCGCTCTTGCCCCCCGCGTCAGGTCTTGCCCCGCGGCTCTTTGCGGGTTCCGCCCGATGCCGGGATGCTCCACACCACGGTTACCCTGGGCTGGATGATACCTCACTTCGACGGGCAGCCATCGGCGAGCGGTATCTCGTTCGTGTCTCCGGCAAATCCATCGGGAGTTCCGTGATGAGCGACCTCATTGTCCTCGACTTCGACGGCGTGAGCACCGCAGACCAGGTCCTCACCAGGCTGCGGAGCATGCAGAAGGAGCACCTCATCGACCTGGAGGATGCCTGCATTGTCGTCCACACGGACGACGGCAAGGTGCAGGTCAAGCAAGCGCTCAATCTGACCAAGGCGGGCGCGGCGACAGGCGCCAGCACCGGCATCCTGATCGGCGCGCTGGCAGGCCTGCTGGTGCTCAACCCGCTCGCTGGCATGGTCGTGGGCGGTCTGAGCGGCGCGGGGTTCGGCGCCATTTCGGGCAAGATGGCCGACTACGGTATCAACGACCAGTTCATCAAGAGCCTGGGCAGCACCATCCCGAAGGGGTCCTCAGCGCTGTTTGTCCTGGTCAAGAGCTCGACGCCCGACAAGGTGCTGCCGGAGATCGAGCCCTTCAGGCCGCGCGTGCTTCGCACGTCGCTCTCCCAGCAGCAGGAGGACAAGCTGCGCGCCGCCCTGCAGACGCGGGCGCAGGCCGCTTAGCTCAGCCGGGCTGCCGCGACAACACATGGAGCGGGTGCCGGCCGGCCGTTTGGTTGACACCCGTCAACGGTTGCATGGTCCGTTGCAGCGGTCTGCCGTCTCTGCGGAGGTGGCCGAAAATCTCGCGCCCAGGGCGCCTGCGGAGGCCGTACAGCGACCTCGCGCGGCCCGGCCACCCAGGGTACCCCGGGACGAGACGAGCCTCAGCGGTCGAATTTGTCGAGTACACGCAACCGCCGGCGTCCGTCGCGTACATCTGCCCCTCCGGTGCGCTCTGCAAGGCGCGGCACAGGCGTTCGGCTCGGGCGTTCGGCTCGGGCGTTCGGCTCAGGTCGTCCGTCCCGCATAGTCCGCCACGGCGCAGAGCGCGTTCACGAGGCGCATCTCCTGGATGGTGCGGCAGGGCACGTCCAGCAGGCGCGGGCTGGCGAATACGACCGCCAGGGCCTGGGCGCGCGAGACCGCCACGTTGAGGCGGTTGACGCTGAACAGGAACTCGATGTCGCGCGGCAGCTCCTCGCCGCTGGAGGTGGCCATCGAGACGAGGCACACCGCCGCCTCCTGGCCTTGGAACTTGTCGACGGTGCCGACGCGGGCGCCGGCAGGCAGCAGCCCTGTGAGCAGGTTGACCTGGGCGTTGTAGGGCGTCACCACCAGGATGTCGGCCTCGGCAAGCCGCCGCTCGTTGCCATCGCGGTCGCGAAACCCCTGCCCGATCAGGGATTTGTACACCCGGGCGAGGGCCTTGCCCTCGGCTTCGCTCGACTGGCTGTCGCCGTCGTGGTCGACCGGCACGAAGCGCAGGCCGGCCGGCGCCAGGCTGAGCTGGGCTGAGGGCGGCCGGCTGCGGTCGAGGATCAGGGACTGGCGTGCTGCGCCGTCGTCGCTCGTGAGACGGCCGTCGTAGACGAGGTCGGAGATGTAGCGGCAGATCGACGGATGCAGGCGACGCGAGACCGGCAGGAAGATGCCGCGCTCCGGCGGGACGGTGGCGGAGTCGCCGAGGATGTAGGCGAGACCCGACGCCGCCGACTGGCCGGGGTGCCGGCCCTGCACCGGCTGTGCAAGCTGCATCGGGTCGCCGACCAGCACCAGGTTGCGGGCGGCAGCCCCGGCAGCGACCACGTTGGCCAGTGCGACCTGGCCGGCCTCGTCGATGAAGAGATGGTCGAAGCGCCGGTCGTGCTCGGGCCGTGCGAACAGCCAGGCCGTCCCGGCAACCAGGGAAAAGGCCGCCAGGCGCCCGTCGCCGTTGTTGGTGGTCGTCGGGATGGCGGGATCGGCCGCGTCCTCGCCGTTGGAGAGCTTCTGCATGGCTTCGAGGGCGAAGCTCTGCTCGCGCGCCCGCGCCACGACGGCACGCAGCAGGTTGCCGATCGCCTTGTGCGAGTTGGAGGTGATCGCGACCCGCCTGCCCCCGCGCAGGAGCGCCACGATCGCCTGGGAGGCCACGTAGGTCTTGCCCGTGCCGGGCGGCCCCTGGATGGGCAGGTAGCTCGACTCGAGGCGCTGCACGGCGGCGACGGTCTCGGCCACGACATCGGCCGTCTCGTCGATGAGCGGTGCGCCCTCCGCAGTGCCTGCGAGATGCGGCAGCTTCCCGGCGAGCAGACCCTCCAGGGCCGGGTAGCGTCCGCCGCCGCGGAAGGCGTCGGCGGCGACCCGGCGCACGGCCTCGCGCAGCACCTCGCTGCCGATCGGACCGCCCGGGATGAGGTCGAGCCGCTCCGGCGGCGCACCGGCCGATGGGCCGAGCTTCACGTCGACCTCGCGCACCGCGGGATCGAGCCGGACGATCCCGACGGACTTGAGGCCCTCCTTCATCTTGACGTTGGCATCCTCGCGCAGCTTGGTCTCCTGCTCGGGGAAGCGGTAGGTGCGCGCCATCGACCGGTCCACCGGCCAGGCGTCGCCGACGGCCTCCAGCCCGCCCAGGCTGTCGGCATCGTCGATCAGCTCCTCGGTGTCGCGCTCGGCGCGGTCGAACATCGCCCACCACTGCGGCTTGTCCTCGCGCTGGTGGTACCAGGCGAGCTCGAACAGCAGCTCGGCCGGCTCGCCTGTGAGGCGGCCGGCGGCCGCGCCCAGCTGCTTGCGCAACTGCGCGCGCTCCTCCTCGTCCCGGATGGTGCGTGCGTCCCGGACCGCGGCATCCCCAGCCACGGCGGCGGGCGTCCACCACGGCAGGCGGGCCGGGCGCACGGTCGCCACGAGCCAGTCGCGCAGCGCCTTGGTGGAGCCGCAGTCGGCCTCGTTGTAGGCGCGGATCTGCTCCAGGATGGCGTTATCGCCGCTCTCGCGCCACGCCTCGTAGGCGACGATGCTGTCGCCGGCGGTCGCCACCTCCTTCGGGCGCTCGTAGCGGTAGAGCGCCTCCAGGTCCTTGAGCGAGATGCCCGGCTCCGAGGTCACGATGCCCTGCTGCACGATGCGGTAGAGGTCGACGAAGCGCTGCTCGCGCAGGAGCTGGTCGAGCGTGGCCTCGCCGACGCCATGCCCGCTGGCCAGCCGCTTCAGCGCGGTCGGCTCGTAGTGGTTGTAGTGGTAGATGCGGGCATCGGGATGGGCGGCGAGGTGCTCGCGCAGGAAGGCGAGGATGCGCCCGGTGGCCTCGCGCTCCTGGTCGCGGTCGTGGGCCCAGAAGGCGCGAAACTGCCCGGCGCCGCCCTGCGCGCTGTAGACGCCGAACAGATACTCGAGCCCGCCTTCGACCAGCGGGTCGCCTTCCATGTCGAAGAAGAGATCGCCCGCCGCCGGCTCGGGCAGCCGCAGCAGACCCCTGCCGGGCTCGAAGGGCCGCAGCTCGAAGGCGGGTGGCCCGCCGGCCCGCCGCGCGGCGCGCAGGCGCGCCTGCACGCGCAGCCGCGTCAGCGTCTCCTGCGCCAGCCGGGGGACCTTGGAGGCGTTGGCGGCAAGGGCCGCGATGCTGGCGACGCCGGCGGCCTCGAGCTTCTGCCGCTGGCTCCTGCGGATGCCGGGCACGAGGCACAGCGCGTCGGCGCGGTCCCAAACGGCCCCGCAATGCTCGCGCCAGCGGCACAGGTCGCACGCGGGCACCGGCTCTGGGCTCGTGCGCGGCCGGGTGTCGATGAAGCTCTCCAGGCGCCGGCGCAGGCGGCGCGCGTAGGAGAGGTAGTCGGCGAGCCGCAGGGTGACGCGGCGGCGGTCGCCCAGCACGATGTGGATGTGATCGGGGCCCACGCCCTGCGCCTCGGCCAGCAGGTCGGAGTAGAGCGCCAGCTGCAGGACGTACTTGGGATCGGGCGAGCGCTTGAGCTTGGTGTCGATGATCTCGTAGGAGTGAGCCCCGAGCCGCGACGGGCGGCCGACGCGCTCCAGGAAGTCGGCGTAGCCGCTCCAGCGCCCTCCCGTCAGGGCCGCCTGATAGATGTAGTCGGGGCCCTCGGCCAGCGCGCGGCGGGTGTCGGCGACGGCCTTGTCGAAGGCCTCCTCGTGCGGGAGCTTCTCCCGCTCGATGCTGGCGACAGCCTTGCCGGCGTCCTTCAGTGACTGCAGAAAGCTCGCCTCGTGGGCGTGCCCCTTGGCCTGGATCAGCTTGGCGCTGCCGCTGTCCTCGACGGCCTGGAGCCGCTCGCCCTCGAGCTGGCGCAGGTCGAGGGTGACGGCGTGCGCGCAGCCGGCGAACCGCATCAGGTCCGTCGCTGACAGGATGATCGCGCCGTCGCGCCGCTGCATCGCCTGGCCCCCTCGCCGGTCCCTGCACTGTACACGCATAGGCAGGCGACAAATACTGTCACCGGGAGGCGCCAGCCGTTGCCAGGATGACTGCAACGGTCGCGGGGTGCCGGCTGTGCCCTATCTATGGGAAGGCGGGCGCGATTGCCTCCATTTCGGCGTCGTCACGCGGCAGCCTGCTTGTAGGTCTCGATGGCCTCGAGCTCCGTGGCGATGGCCTTCTCGGCGACTTCCAAGTCGTATCTCCTCTGCAGGTTCAGCCAGAACCCGGGCGTCGTGCCGAGGAACTTGGCGAGCCGCAGCGCACTATCGGCCGTAATACCCAGCTCTTCGCGCGCAATGCGCTCGATGCGCGTGCGCGGCACGCCGCAGGCCTTGGCCACCCTGTAGGCTGTGAGCCCCAGGGGCTTCAGGAACTCCTCGCGCAGCATCTCGCCCGGATGCATGGGGGGCAGAGTGGCTACGATCTTCATCGCTGTGCGTCCTCAGTGATAGTCCACAATCTCCACATCGGCGGGCCCATCGTCTGTCCAGCGGAAGCAAATCCGCCATTGGTCGTTGACACGTATCGAGTGTTGGCCCTGGCGATCGCCTTCGAGCGCCTCCAGTCGATTGGCAGGCGGTACCCGCAAGTCGTGGAGCGTTACTGCGGCATCGACTGCCGCGAGCTTGCGGCGTGCAATCTTGAAGATCCGAGCGGGGAAGCCCTTGGGGCATTGGCCGCGGTACACCGCTTCAGTGGTCTGGTCCTTGATGCTCTCGATCAATGCGTGGCTCCGACCGCATCGATCCCCACCAGTATCGGAGAACGATACGCATCGTATCGGTGAGAGATACCAAAATCAAGCCCCTTGGTATCTATTGAATTGAAGATGCCAAACGGCGCCTGCTGTTGCGCAGGATGGGCGAGCAACCGTCCCCAATCCGATCAGGTCCGCGGTGGCTGCGGCCGCTCCGTCGCCGCCGCGCCCACAGAAGCGGGCGCGGGCGCAGGCCCGCGCCCGCCGGCGAGCTGCAGCGCGATCAGGGCCGCCATCAGCACCAGGCCGGAAAGGTCCGCCCAGAGCGCGGGGAACACCAGCAGGATGGCGGCGACGACCGCTAGGGCGCGCTCCCACAGGGGCATCGATCGGATGAGGTAGCCGTGCAGGCCCGCAGCCAGCATGCCGATCCCCACGCAGGACAGCGCGAAGCGCCAGGCGATCTCCGGCCACGTCCCGATCATCAGGAGCGCCGGGTCGTAGACGAACATGAACGGCACGATGAAGCCCGCCGCGCCGACGCGCATGGCGGCCCAGCCGGCATCCCATACGTTGGCCTTGGCGAGGCCGGCGGCGGCGAACACGGCCAGCGCGATCGGCGGCGTGATCGCGGAGATGATCGCGAAGTAGAAGGCGAACATGTGCGCTGCCGGCGTGACGACGCCCATCTTGACCAGCGCCGGGATCAGCAGCGCCGCCATCAGGATGTAGGACGGCGTGGTCGGCAGCCCCATGCCGAGCACGATGCCGGCAATGGCGGTCAGGATCAGCGCGATCAGGAGGACGTCCTGGGAGATGCCCACCACCCATTGCGTGAAGGTGATACCGAAGCCGGTGAGGATGGTGATGCCGATGATGATTCCGGCCGCTGCGCAGGCCATGGCCACGGGAAGCGTGTTCCTGGCGCCGTCGATCATGGCCCTGACGATGGGCCCGCCTTCGATCTTCAGAAGCACAGTCTTGTCGCGCACCGACCACCACCACAGGCTGATGAGCACCGTGAAGAGGATGGCCTCCGTCACCGGTCCCAGGCCGAAAATGGCGGGCACGACGACCGGCACCGAGGGGAAGAGGACGGGCAGCACGGTGAGCACCGGCAGGATGTAGGTGATCGCCGGGCCGAACCACGCCACCGGGAAGCAGAGCAGCGTGCCGGTGAGGGCCGCCAGCGGGGGGCTGTAGCCCGAGTACATCACGAACAGGATGGAGCAGACCGGGATGAACAGGTGGCCGCGGCGCTGCAGCACCTCCAGCAGGGCCGGCAACTCGGAGCGCGGCACGCCCAGCAGGCCCTGCCGCTTGGCCTCGAAGTGCACGGCCGCGAAGCACGCCACGTAGTAGAGGATCGCCGGTATCGCCGCCCAGATCACCACCTGCGCGTAGCTCACGCCCTGGAACTCCGCCATGACGAACGCGGCCGCGCCCATGATGGGCGGCATGATCTGGCCGCCCGTCGAGGCGGTCGCCTCCACGGCGGCGGCAAAATGCGGCTTGAAGCCGGTGCGCTTCATCAGCGGGATCGAGATCGGCCCGTCCACCATGACGTTGGCGACGGCGGAGCCCGAGATGGTGCCGAACAGCGAGGAGGACACCACCGACACCTTGCCGGGACCGCCGGCGGTGTGGCCGGTGATGCCCATGGCGAAGTCCATGAACAGTTGCCCGGTGCCGGTGCGCTCCATGAAGGCGCCGAACAGCACGAAGATCATCACGTAGGACGCCGAGACCGCCAGCGACTGGCCGAAGATGCCCTCGGTCGAGAGGTAGAGCTGATCGATGATCCGCGTCGCCTCCTCGACCCTGAGCACCATGCTGCCGTCGCGGAAGCTGACCGTGCTGAAATAGACGGCGTAGACGAGGAACGCGACCACCGTCAGCGAGAGCGCCGGCCCCAGGACGCGGCGCGTGCCCTCCAGCACCAGCGCGATCAGCACGATGCTGCAGGCGATGTCCGACCAGGCCATCGCGTCGACGTAGATGATGCGGTCGATGATGTAGTCGTAGTAGACGAAGATGTAGCCGATCGAGACGATGCTCGCCACGATCAGGAGCCAATCGAGGAGGCTCGCCCGTCCGGTCCGCCGCTCGTGCTCCGCCCGCTGCTCGGGCGTCAGCATCTCGAGCTGCTCGTCCGTCGGGGATCTGAGACGGTACCAGAGGAACGTCAGCACCATCGCAAACAGGAGGTGGATGGCGCGGAAAATGTAGTCGGTCGGCGGCCCGCGGAACCACTCGCGCAGCGACGGCGAGATGAAGTCCATCGGCGGAACGATGACGTAAATGTGGTAGAGCGCCATCGCCAGCGCAACCGCCGCGGTGAGCTTGCGCGGCCAGTCCCGCACCAGTGCGCCGATGTTCATCGAGGTGTCCTGCCCGTCTTGACGGATGCCAGCCGGCCGGGGCCTTTCGGCCGGTATCGCCGGGCGGCGCGCCCGGCGCCGCCCGCGTCGCTCTTTCAGAGGGCGTGCACGCCGCGGCTAGTTCACCGTGACGCCTTGCTCCTTGAACCACCTGACGGCGCCGGGGTGGAACTTCACGCCGATGTCCTGCGCCATGATCGCCGGCGTCAGCTTGGCGAGCTCCTTGTAGATCGCGGCCATCTGGTCCTTCCTGGGCAGGATCGCCGCCGTCATCCTGTAGACGGTGTCGTCGGGCACGGAGCACGCGGCGACCACGTGGGTGTAGTAGCCGACCACCTGCACGTCCTTGTCCTGCTTCGGATATGTGCCCTTGGGGATCGTCACCAGCTTGTAGGCCGGATTGATCTTGCGCATGTCCTCGTAGATGCCGGCCATGTCGATGAGCTTGATGTCGCGCGCCGATGCGAGGTCCATGATCGAGCTGGCCGGAATGCCGGTGCCGAGCGCGAACACGTGCATGCGGTTGTCCTTCATCTGCTCGACGCTGTCGGTGTAGCTGTTGGTGAAGCTGGCCTTCACGTCGCTGTAAGTGAAACCGGACACCCGGAGCACGTGGCGCGCGATCAGCTCGCCGGTGTTGCCCTTGACCTGGGTGGCGAAGCCCTTGCCCTTGAGGTCCTTCAGCGTGTTGATGCCCGCATCGGCATTGGCCACGAGCTGGAAGTACTGCGGATAGAGCGTGGCGACGTTGCAGACCTTGTCGTGCTTCTTGTCGAGCGGCGCCTCTCCGGTGCCGTTGGCGGCGTCGGCCGTGGTGATGGTGTTGCCGAAGCCGAGCTCGGCCTTGCCTTCCTGGATGGCGCGCACGTTGGCGATGCCGGCGCCCGGCAGGGCCTGGACCCTGAGGTCGGGAATCGCCTTCTCCCAGGCATCCTTGAGCTGGCCGCCCAGAGGCACCCAGAAGCCAGCCTGCGGGCCGGTCATCAGGCGCAGCTCGGCAGCGCCGGCGATCCCCGCAAGCCCGATCGTCGCCGCCGCCGCCGCGACGGCGGCCGGCCAGAACCTTCGCATTTCGTCCTCCTTGAGACGGCAAGTCTTACGACTTGGATTGTGAAAGGCGCGCGAGTGTAGCGCCCGTCAGACGAACTTGCCAACAGGACGTGGCTGGAAGCTGGGGCCCGGGACGGCCTGTCGCATACGGGGCGTCGAGCGACATACCTGCCCGGCGCCTAGCGCAGGCGCGCGTTGATCGCCTCGAGCGCCTTGGAGCCGGGGCACAGGTCGGTCATCGGCAGGGCGTTGAGCGGGCGCGGGTCGGTGGCGAGGATGTCGTGCATGTCGCGCTCGCTCTGCTCGATGTAGAGCAGGCCCGTCGCCACCGCGCCCTTGGCGGCGTTGGTGCGGATGGTCATCAGCGCCGCGTCGGCATCGCGCGGGTCGTGGCCCTGGCCGAGCTTGTTGAGGACGAGGCGCGAGCCGTCGTGCAGCTCGATCGTCGCCGTGCTGCCCTCCTGGTAGTCGACGGTGATCTCCTCCTTGGACTCGACGAAATCGAGGCGGTTCTCGGAGGCCATGTTGTGGGCGCGTACCCAGTCGTAGCTCTTGGTGGAGGCCGGGTGATTGTTGAAGGTGACGCACGGGCTGACCACGTCGAGGAAGGCGAAGCCGTTGTAGCTGATGGCGGCCTTGAGAAGCGGGATCAGCTGGGCCTTGTCGCCGGAGAAGGAGCGGGCCACGAAGCCGGCACCGAGCTGGATGGCGAGCTGGGCGAGGTCGATGCCCTCGAACGGGTTGGCCTCGCCCTTCTTGGACGGCGAGCCCTTGTCGTTGGTGGCGGAGAACTGGCCCTTGGTGAGGCCGTAGCAGCCGTTGTTCATGACGATGTAGGTCATGTTGAGCCGCCGGCGGACCGCGTGGCAGAACTGGCCGAGGCCGATCGAGGCGGTGTCGCCGTCGCCCGAGACGCCGATGTAGACGAGGTCGCGGTTGGCCATCGCCGCGCCGGTGGTGATCGACGGCATGCGCCCGTGCACGGAGTTGAAGCCGTGGCTGCGCGAGAGGAAGTAGGTCGGCGCCTTGGACGAGCAGCCGATGCCCGAGACCTTGGCGATGCGGTGCGCCGGCAGGTCCATCTCGAAGCACGCCTCGATCAGCGCCGCCGTGATCGAATCGTGGCCGCACCCCGCGCACAGGGTCGACATGGTGCCCTCGTAGTCGCGCCGCGTGAGCCCCAGGGCGTTGCGCGGCAGCGCCGGATGATGCGCGACGGGTTTGGAGATGTAGCTCATGGTCTATCCTATTCGGCCGCCACCTGGGCGGCGTGTAGGTTGGGTCAAGCGCCGCGCAGACCCAACACTGGACGAGTGCAACTATGTTGGGTCATCGCTTCGCTCGACCCAACCTACTCCGCCGCCACCTGGGCCGGCTTCAGCTCCTTCAGAACGGCGCCGCGCACGAACGCTGCGGTGAGCGGCATGCCGTCGTAGTTGAGCGCCGGGATCAGCTTGGCGCCGGGCACGTTGGCCTCGGTCATCAGCAGCGAGCGCATCTGGGCGTCGCGGTTCTGCTCGAGCACGAAGATGCGCTCGTGCTGGGCACAGAAGGTGTCGACCTCGCGCGTGAACGGGAAGGCCCTCAGTCTCAGCGCGTTGACCTTGATGCCCTCGCGCTCCAGGAGATCGAGCCCCTCGAGCACCGCCGGCGCGGTGCTGCCGAAGTAGACGAGGCCGGTCTTGCCGTTCTTGTCGCGGATGGAGACCTCCGGCTTCGGCACCAGCGTGGCCGCGGTGTCGAGCTTGCGACGGATGCGGTCGATGACGCGGGCGTGGATGCGGCCGTCCTCGGTGTAGCGCGCGCCCTCGTCGTGCGAGGTGCCGCGCGTGAAGAACGAGCCCATGGTCGGATGAGTGCCGGGCAGCGTGCGGTAGGGGATGGCGTCGCCGTCGACGTCGAGATAGCGGCCCCAGTCCTTGCCCTTGACGGACTTGAAGCTCTCGAGCGCCGCCGCATCGAGCACCTTGCCGCGGTCGTGCGCGTGCTTGTCGTCCCAGGCGAACGGGTCGGTGACCCACTCGTTCATGCCGATGTCGAGGTCGGACATGACGATGACCGGCGTCTGCAGCCGCTCGGCCAGGTCGAACGCCTGCGCCCCCAGCGAAAAGCACTCGGTGGGGTCCTTGGGGAACAGGAGCACGTGCTTGGTGTCGCCGTGCGAGGCGTAGGCGCAGGCCAGGATGTCCGACTGCTGGGTGCGGGTCGGCATGCCGGTGGACGGCCCGCCGCGCTGGACATCGAACAGCACCACCGGCACCTCCGCGAAGTAGGCCAACCCTAAGAACTCGCTCATCAGGGAGATGCCGGGCCCCGAGGTGGCGGTGAAGGCGCGCGCGCCGTTCCAGCCGCCGCCGATCGCGATGCCGATCGCGGCGAGCTCGTCCTCGGCCTGCACGATGCCGTAGAGGCGCCGGCCGTCCTTGGTGACTCGCAGGCGCGCGGCATGCTTCTCGAAGGACTCCGCCAGCGAGGTCGAGGGCGTGATGGGATACCACGCGCACACCGTCGCGCCGGCGTAGATCGCGCCCAGCCCGGCGGCGTCGTTGCCGGAGACCAGGATCTTGCCCTTGGCGCCGCGCGACGGGCGCACGCGGATGGGGAGCGGGCAGTCGAACTGCCTGGCGGCGTACTCGCGGCCCAGCATCACCGCGTCCATGTTGGCGGCGACGAGCTTCTCCTTGCCCTTGAGCTGCGCCGACACCGTCGTTTGCAGCACCTCGAGGTCGATATCGAGGAGCGCGGTGAGCGCGCCGACGTAGACCATGTTCTTGAACAGTTGGCGCTGGCGCGGATCGCTCCATTTCCTGGCGCACATCTCGGCGATGGGGATGCCCAAAACCTTGATGTCCTCGCGCGGCCACAGGCGCGGCATGGTGGAATCGTGGAGCAGCCAGCCGCCGGGGACGATCTCGCCCAGATCCTCCTTGTAGGACTGCGGGTTCATGGCGACCATCAGGTCGATGCCGTCGCGGCGGGCGAGGTAGCCCGCCTCCGACACCCGCACCTCGTACCAGGTGGGCAGGCCCTGGATGTTGGAGGGGAAGATGTTCTTCGGGCTGACGGGAATGCCCATCCGGAACAGGGTCTTGGCGAAAATGCCGTTGGCGGACGCCGAGCCGGAGCCGTTGACGGTGGCAAACTTCACCACGAAGTCGTTGATGCCGCTCATCTCAGGAGAACCTCGTTCCGTACGGCGTATGAATCGTGAAGTCGTGAGATCGTGAAGTCGTGAAATCGATTTCACGACGGAGCGATTTCACGATCTTACCGCAGATAGGCATTGTGATGCGTCAGGCAGGCCGGCGAGGCTTGTGCCTCGACATACATCAGCTTCTTCATGTCCCAGGCGCCGGTCGGGCAGCGCTCCGCGCACAGGCCGCAGTGCAGGCACACGTCCTCGTCCTTGGCCATGATGCGGCCGGTCTTGAGGCTGTCGGAGACGTAGATGTCCTGCGACGTGTTGTGGGCCGGCACGCGCAGCTGCTGGCGCAGCGACGGCTCGTCATCGTTGGCCAGGAAGTTTATGCAGTCGACCGGGCAGACGTCCATGCAGGCATCGCACTCGATGCACAGGGGCGCGGTGAAGACCGTCTCGACATCGCAGTTGAGGCAGCGCTCCGCCTCTTTGGCGGCGAGCTTGTCGTCGAAGCCCAGCTCCACCTCGACCTTGAGGTTGCGCAAGGCCTGGGCCTTGTCCGCATGCGGCATGGCCACGCGAGGGAGCGGCGCGTAGTCGTTTTTATACGACCACTCGTGGATGCCCATCTTCTGGCTGATCAGATTGGCGCCCGGCGGCGGGCGCACCGTGATCTTCTTGCCCTGACAGAATTGGTCGATGGAGATCGCTGCCTGATGGCCGTGCGCCACCGCCCAGATGATGTTCTCCGGGCCCCAGGCCGCGTCGCCACCGAAGAACACGCCGGGGCGCGTCGACATCATCGTCACCTTGTCGACGTGCGGCATGCCCCACTTGTCGAACTCGAGCCCGATGTTGCGCTCGATCCAGGGGAAGCTGTTCTCCTGGCCGATGGCCATCAGCACGTCGTCGCACTCGAAGACGACCTCCCCGCCGGAGGGCTCGAGCCTGGGCCGGCCGCCGGCGTCGGCGCCGACCTCCTTCATCTTCTGGAAGCGTACGCCGGCGAGACGGCCCTTCTGGATCAGGAACTCCTTGGGCGCGTGGTTGTCGAAGATCGGGATGCCCTCGTGCTCGGCGTCCTCGATCTCCCAGGGCGAGGCTTTCATCACGCGCCGGGGCGAGCGCACCGTCACCTTCACGTCGGTGCCGCCGAGGCGCAGGCTGGTGCGGCAGCAGTCCATCGCGGTGTTGCCGCCGCCGATCACGACGACGCGCCTGCCGATTCTCTCGACGTGCGCGAAGGCGACGGAGGTGAGCCAGTCAATGCCGATGTGGATGTTGGCCGCTCCCTTCCTGCGGCCGGGGATGTCGAGGTCCTTGCCCTTGGGGGCGCCGGTGCCGATGAAGACGGCGTCGAAGCCCTCACCGAGCAGCGCCTGGAGGCTCTCGATCTCGTGGCCGAAGCGGGTCTCCACGCCGAAGTCGAGGACGCGCTCGATCTCCTCGTCGAGCACCGCGACCGGAAGGCGGAAGGAGGGGATGTTGGTGCGCATCAGCCCGCCACCCCTGGCGTCCTTCTCGAACAGGGTGCAGCTGTAGCCGAGCGGCATGAGATCGCGCGCCACGGTGAGCGAGGCGGGGCCGGCGCCGATGAGCGCGATGCGCTTGCCGTTCTTCTCTTTCGGGATCCCCGGCAGGAAGGCGTTGATCTCGCCCTTGTAGTCGGCGGCGACGCGCTTCAGGCGGCAGATGGCGACGGGCTTCTCCTCCACCCGGCCGCGGCGGCAGGCCGGCTCGCACGGGCGGTCGCAGACGCGGCCAAGGATCGCGGGAAAGACGTTGCTCTCCCAGTTCAGCATGAAGGCCGCGGCGTAGCGGCCCTGAGCGATCAGCCGAATGTACTCGGGCACGGGAGTATGGGTGGGGCAGGCCCATTGGCAGTCCACCACCTTGTGAAAGTAGTCCGGCTTGGACGTGTTGGTGGGGGCCATGCGGCCCCGTCGTCGTGCCTCGGTGTGGCTCGGCTCCATGTCTGTCCAGCCCCAGTACCTTTCCCCCAGACTGAGCATTCTATCCGAACGGCGGGCGCAAGCCCAATATGTCCGATCGTACGATAAGTGGGTTTTCGAGCGGGAATACGCCAGGTGTGGCCCACCAGTGTCATCGGTTTCCCCGCGTTAACGTTGTGCGGCGCGAAAATCCGGCGCGACGCGGGCGTATCCGTTGATTGCGCAACGGTCCGCACAATGGTTCAAGAACAGGCGGGAGCGAGAGGGGCAGAGGGGTCAGACCCCTCGCGCCAACGCCTCGATTTGACACGAGCGATGGAGGCGAGGGGTCTGACCCCTGTCTGACCCCTGTCAGTTGAGTTTCACGATGCCGTAGACGCGGATCGTGCGGCCGGGCTGGAGCACCTCGTCCTTCCTGAAGGAGACGTGGTTGCGCACGTCGTCGTCGAGCAGGTTCTCGCCCTTGACGCCGATGGTCATCTCCGGCACCAGCGGGCCCAGCTCAGATCCCAGTCCAGATCCTTGGCCGTCCAGCTTGAAGGTATACGCGAGGTCGGCGCCGACGAGGGTATAGCCCTTGGTCGGCGTCTCGTTGACGCCGATCCTGCTCTGGTCGAAGGCGTGCAGGAAGCCCAGGCGCGCGAGCCACTGGAGGTCGCGGTAATAGAGGCCCGCGCCGGCGCGATGCGGAGGAATGCGCGGGACATTGCCGCCTTCTGCATCATCGAAGGACGCGTGCACAAAATCGTAGCGGCCGTCGATGCCCCACACACCCTTGCCCATGCGTCCGATATCGTGCTCGGCCATGAGCTCCAGACCGTAGAAGGTGGCGTTGCGCTGCCGGTAGAGGACCTGGTCGAGCTCCGAGCCGCCGCCGCACGACGCCAGCGTGGCGTCGCATTTAAGCCCGGTGAGCCCCTTGAAGATGAAGCCGTCGAACACGGTGTAGTAGGCCGCGGCGTCGAAGCGGAAGGGACCCTTGGCCTTACGGAAGCCGAGCTCGACGGTCCTGGCAGCTTCCTTGTCGAGGAACGGGTTGCCGACCTCGAAGGTGCCAGTGGCCTCGTGCACGCCCTTGGAGAGCAGCTCCGCGTCCGCCGGGGCGCGCTCCACGTACTGGGCGGTGAGCCGCGCGACGACGCCCGCCGGCAGCTCGTAGAGGATGCCGGCGCTGGCGCTGAAGGGCAGGAACGTGCGCTCGAAGGCGACGGGCGTCATGACATCGAGACCGATGCCGTCGACCGTGGTCTGCTCGATGCGCACCGCCGCCTGCAGGCGCAGGCGCTTTGTGACCTGCAGCTCCTCGAAGACGAACGCCGCCACGGTGCCGGTGCGGGCCGGGTCGAGCAGGCCGTCGCCCTCGAAGCTGAGCGCGGTGGTCTTTTTGCTGCCGAAGTGCACGCCGACGGCGCTGCGCAGCTCGCCCAGCATGGTCGAGACCGGGACATGCTGGATCTCGAGCCGGCCTTCCGTCTGCCGGTTGACGAAGCGCGAGCCGATCTCGGCCGGGCCCCCCTCGGACGTGAGCTCGTTGTGCTCGTACCAGGACGATCCGAGCCAGAAGCGGATCGTCTCCACGCCGTAGGACCCGACGCGCCATTCGCCGCGCGACATGAGCTTGTCCTGCTTCAGATCGATGCGCGAGTGCTCCTCCGCTGCGTCCTGCCCGGGGATGCCGTAGAGGCTGGTCGTCCGCGCGAAGGCGATGCCGATGTAGCCGTTCTTGCCCACGTAGGAGGTGCCGAAGGCGAAGCCTTCGCTGTCGACGAAGCTGTTGAGCTGGCGACCCTGGGGCGTGTCGTAGTCGCCGGCGTGGCGCTTGAAGGCGTCGGCGTAGACCACGACGTTGCCGGAGCCGGCGCTCACCTTGAAGACGCCGTCGGAGCCGCGGTCCGCCGAGCTGAAGCCGCCGCGCGTCTCCAGAGAGATGCCCTTGGGCGGGATGACCTCCGGGATGCGGCTGGTGACGGCGTTGACGACGCCGCCGATGGCCTGCGAGCCGTAGCGCAGGGTCGCGGGCCCGCGCACCACCTCGATGCGGTCGACGATGCCGGGGTCGATCGGCACCGCGTGGTCCTCGCTGAGCGCGGAGACATCGTGCGAGCCGATGCCGCCCTCCTGGACCAGCACCCGGAAGTTGTCGAAGCCACGGATGACGGGCCGGTTGGCGCCGGGCGCGAAGGTCGAGCCGATGATCCCCGGCTTGGTCTGCAGGGCATCGGTGAGAGTGGCGCCGGGCGTGCCGGTGATGACCTCCGACGGCACGATGGTGAGCGGGACGAAGGCGTCCTCGACGATGAGGCCCGCCGGTGGCGGCGGCGCCTCCACGTCCGGCGGCGCTGGCTGCGGCTTCGGCTTCGGCTTTGTTACCGGGCTCGGCGTGACCACCACAATGTCCGGCAATTGTGTCTGTGCTCGCAGCTCGCCAACCCCCTGGAGGACGGAGAAAATCGTCACGGCCACCCAGCCCGCCTGGTCTACTCGGAACGCACGCATGACACCCTCATATGCAACACTATAACGTTGCGAACGTAAAGGGCGGCTCAGGCGACCGGCAAGCGGCACGTCAGAGGCTACGGGTTTTCAGCCCGCGGCGTGTCTGGTATGTAACACTATAACATTGTGTGGAACGGTTGCATGGACGAGCCGGCCGAGGCTCCCACTGGGATGGCAAGCGCAACTTCATCGACCTTTGCAGCGGAGCCTGACGGGGCTGCCGAAGGCGTCCAGGAGCCTCTGGCAGCGCCGATCCGTTTACAGGGGCCAGGACCTCGCCGGATGGCTTGGCTACGTCTGGCGGCCTTCCTGATGGCTCTGGCGGGCCATGGGGCCATCCTGCTGTGGCTGACACGGGGGCCGCCGGACTCGAGGGCCGGTGCCCACGGCCAGATGATGGCCAGTGTTGACGTTGCAATGATCGATTCGACCATCTTGGAGGCGCGCAAGGTCGACACAAAGCACCCGCCTGCCCCTGCCGCCTCGAAGACGGTCGACGCGAAGGAAGGCGTTCCCGACGGCGAGTTGGCTCCGCATACAGCGGAGGACAAGGAGCGGCCGGAGAAGAAGGCTGCTCAAGAGCGAAGGCCAGATAACGAGGCCACGCAGGCCAAAGCGATCAACGACGCGAAGGAGATGCCGGAGCATAAGCGTGCAAAGGCAACTGAGGCAGTGCCGCTCGGCGGCTTTAGTGCGCGCACGGACACAGTGGCGACGGCTGAGCAAGCTGCGCCAGCGGCGGCGAGCCCCGGTGCGGTGCAAGCGTACGCAAACGCCGTCGCCGAGGTACTCAAGCAGACGAAGCTCAAGCGGGTCCCCGCATTCGGCACTGTCAAGGTCAAACTCGTGGTCGCCCTCGACGGCGGCATTGCCTCTTTGGAGATTCTCGAATCTAGCGGCAACGCGCGGTTGGACGACGCGGTTTTGGCTGCAATTCGGCGCGTCAAGCTTCCTGTTCCACCGCCGGGCATGGCGCCGGAGCAGCGGTGGTACGAGTTTACTTACAGATACCGGCGATGAGTGGAGGTGACGTGGTGCCTACGGCTGCGGCTTGCCGTCCACGAACGGGGCGAGCGCGGCGGCGATGAAGGCGTGGGTCGGTGCCGCGATGCCGTTCTCGCCCGCCAGGCGCGAGACGGCGCCCGACAGGCCCTCCACCTCGATCGGCTTGCCGGCCAGCAGGTCGTGGGCCATCGAGGCCATCATCGGCGCGGGCAGGCCGTCGATGTACGTCATGGTGCGCTGGGCATCCTCGGGCACGAGGCCCGCCTTCAGGGCCACGCCGAGGGCCACCGTCTCCTCGACGGTCGCCTGCAGCAGGGCCCGCGATTTCGGATTGGAGCGCACCACGCCGATGGGCGCGCGGGTCAGCGCCGTCATGCCGGAGACCGGCGCCAGCAGGGCGAACTTGGTCCAGATCGTGCGCGAGATGTTGTCGGACATGGTGGCGTCGATGCCGGCCGCCACGCATGCGGCGTGAAACGCGCCGGTGCGGGCGCTGGGCCTGCCGTCGGCCTCGCCGAACTCCAGGATCGCGAAGGTGCCGATCTGCCTGATGACGCCGGGCTCGGCGATCTGAGTCGCGATGCGGGCTGCGCCCTCCACGACCTTGCCGGGCCCGACAATCCTGGAGATGCGCGCGCCGGCCTCCACGCCGTTCTGGAAGGTGAAGATGGTGGCGCCCTTGGCGGCGAGCGGGCGCAGGCTCTCCGCCGCAGCCTCGGTGTCGCGCAGCTTCACGGCGAAGATGACGGCATCGGCAGCCGGGACCTCGGCGGGGTCGGCGACCGCCTTGACCGGGGCGAGGTGCAGCTTGCCGATCTCGCTGTCGAGCCGCAATCCGTGGCTCCGCATTGCCTCCAGGTGCGCGCCGCGCGCCACGAACGTCACGCCGTTGCCGGCGGCGGCAAGGCGGGCCCCGAAGTAGCCGCCCACGCCGCCCGAGCCCATCACCACGATCTGCATCGTCTCAGTTCACTCCGAGCAATCCGGCGTGCGCGCCGGCTGGCCCCGTTTACATCAAACCCGCAGGAAGCAAACTGAATTTTCGACCCGGGGTTGATCGCCTCCCTCGCATCGCCGCGGCTGCGACGCAACGCCGTGGAGAGGGGTTGAGCTCGCGGCCCTGGGTACCGGCTCTCGCGCTTCGCGCTCGGCCGGCATGACAGGCGGTGCGGGCCGGCTGAGCTGATATGCTGCGGTTTCCTGGCTCGCGGCGCCGCCCGGCCTTGGGCGAGGCGCGGCGCCGGTATAGTGTCTTCGGGAAACGCAACAACGACATGGGGAGCCGCCGCCGGCGCGGCCCGCGCAATTCCGGCGGCCAAGGCAGGAGCATCGGCATGGAGCATCCCTTCGACCGGGCGGCCGAGGATCTCGGCAACGTCGTGGGCCTGGAGCATGTCAACACCAGGATACCCGACCAGCGCCTCGCGACGCTCTACTACGTGAGCGGATTGGGCCTCACGCGCGATCCCTATCTGATGACCTCGGTCGACAACATGTGGGCCAATGTCGGCAGGAGCCAGTTCCACCTCCCCACCGGCAACCCGCAGGTCGTGCGCGGGATCACCGGAGTGGTGCTGCCCGAGCGCGAGGCGCTGCTGCGCCGTCTCGTCAACGTGAAGGGTCAGCTCGAGGGCACGGCCTTCGGCTTCAAGGAGCACAACGACTACGTCGATACCGTCTCGCCCTGGGGCAACCGGATCCGCTGCCACACGCCCGACCCGCGCTTCGGCCGCATGACGCTCGGCATCCCCTACGTCGAGCTCACCGTCCCGGTCGGGACCGCCTGGGGTATCGCGCGCTTCTACCAGGAGATCCTGGAGACGCCGACGCGCGTGGAGCAGAACGGCGCGGCGCCGAAGGCGATCGTGGCGGTGGGCCCGGACCAATGGCTCGTGTTCCAGGAGACCGAGGCGGAGCTGCCGGAGTTCGACGGCCATCACGTCCAGGTCTATCTGGCGGACTTCTCGGGACCCTACCGGCGCCTGCTCGAGCGTGGCCTCATCAGCCAGGAGGACGACCAGCATCAGTACCGCTTCCTCGACATCGTGGACCTCGCGAGCAACCGCCCGCTGTTCAGGATCGAGCACGAGGTGCGCTCTATGCGCCACCCGCTCTACGCGCGCCCGCTCGTCAACCGCAACCCGGCGCAGACCAACCGGACCTACACACCGGGCCACGACTCCTGGCGCTAGGGGCCGCACTGATTGAGCAAGGCAGCGTCTCGCCGGCGCGTTGCGCCGACCTGGTGGTTGGGGCCCCGCCTCAGGGCAACCCCTGACGGCTGTCAGGGTTCTCACCGATCCATTTGGTCGGCCACTACCGTACCATCGCGGCACACAACCGTACCATCGCGGCACACACCGCAGCCGCATCGTCCGCTAACAGCCTACCCGCAACGCATTCGCATCCGCGCCGCCGAACCTGGGCTTGGCCGAGTCCGCCCCAGACAGGCACGAGCGACGGCAGAAAGCCCTGGTCCTGCAGCGCGCGCCGGGGTTACTTTACTGCGCTACAACCAACGGACTCGTTGCAATGCGCAAGCAGGACGGCAAGACGATAGCCGGCGCCACGGGTGGCGATGTTTGCCGCGCCGTCGTCGGTATCGGCGCGTCGGCGGGGGGCATCGAGACGCTCGGGCGCTTCTTCAGCGTCATGCCGCCCGACAGCGGCTGCAGCTTCGTCGTCATCCTGCATCTCGACCCGACGCGCAAGAGCGGACTGGCGCCGGTGCTCAGCCGCCACACGACCATGCCGGTCGTCGAGATCGTGGATGGCATGCCGATCGAGCCCAACCGGGTCCACGTCATCGTTCCCGACCGGACCCTGACGATCAGCGATGGCAAGCTGCACCTTACAAGGCCTACCGAGCCGCGCGGCCAGCGCCACCCGATCGACAGCTTCTTCGTTTCGCTGGCGGGCGAGCTCCAGCAGCGGGCGATCGGCATCGTCCTGTCGGGCACCGGCAACAACGGCACGCACGGGCTGACCAAGATCAAGGAGCAGGGAGGGGTTACACTGGTTGAGGACCCGGCAACTGCCCAGTTCTCGGCCATGCCGAACAACGCGATCGCCGCAGGGGTCGCCGACTTCGTGCTTGCGTCCGAGAAGATGCCACAAGCTCTGCTGCGCTACCTCGAGCACGGCGATATCGTTGCCGAGAACGGCAGCTTGGCGCCGGAGAAGGCAGAGGAGGAAGGGCAACCTGACCTGGGCCCCCTGCTGGCGCTGTTGCTGCTGCGGTCCAAGCAGGATTTCCGCCCGTACAAGCGTGGCCCTCTCCTACGCCGCATCCAACGGCGCATGGGACTTGCCAATGTAGCGACGCTGGCCGCCTACACCGAGCTATTGCGCGACCGACCCGAGGAGGTTGACGTGCTCATCAAAGAGCTGCTGATCTCGGTCACCGGGTTCTTCCGCGACACCGAAGCGTGGCAAGCGCTCGACGAAGCCGTGATCACATCGCTCATCGCCGCTCGCGAGGGACATGCGGAGCTGCGGTTTTGGGTGCCGGCCTGCGCCACCGGCGAAGAAGCCTACTCACTGGCCATGCTGGCGGCCGAGCGAGCCGAGGCGGCACGCAAGCAAGTCGAGATCAAGATCTTCGCCACCGATCGCGTCGAGGACAGCCTGAAGCGGGCTCGCGAAGGTGTCTATGTGGAAGCCGCGGTCGCGGGCATGGCTCCCTCGCGCCTGCGCCGATTCTTCGATCGGGTCGACGGTACCTACCGGATCAAGAAGGCGCTGCGCGAGACCATCGTCTTCGCCTCGCAGAATGTGCTCGGCGATCCGCCGTTCTCGCGCCTCGACCTCATCACCTGCCGCAACCTGCTGATCTATCTCAGCCCCGAGGCGCAACAGCGGGTCATCGCGCTCTTCCATTTCGCGCTTCGGGAAGGCGGGCACCTGTTTCTCGGCAACGCAGAGGGCCTGGGGCGGAACGAAGAGCTCTTCCACACCGTCTCGAAGAAGTGGCGAATCTATCGGCGACTCGGGCCGACGCGGCACGACCTCGTGCATTTTCCGGTCCCTCCCCCCTCGGCTGCAGCGCCGGCAGCCGATCCTGCGGACGTGGCTGACGCCAACGCGACCGCGCGCGCAGGCGACTTGGTGCGGCGGCTTCTGCTGGAGCGCTTTACGCCAGCGGCCGTGCTGATCGACCGCAACGCCCGCGCCATCTATTTCCACGGCCCGACAAGCCAATACCTGGAGGTGCCGGCCGGTGAGCCGACACGCGATCTCCTGGCGATGGTACATGCGGGCTTGCGGGCCAAGCTGCGCCAGGCCCTGCGGCAGGCGATCGACGCGAACCAGAGCGTGACGGTCACTGCCCAAGTCCACGGTCCCGTCTCGGTGGCGATTGCGCCCGCCTCCGCCGCCGGCTTGTACCTGGTCAGCTTCGAGCGCAAGCCGAAGGCGTCGCGTGCCGCCCCGGCCGCCGCTCCAATCGCACGACAAGGTGACGAAGCGCCGGGCGTGCGCGCCCTCGAGGAGGAGCTGAGGTCGACGCGTGAAGAGTTGCGGAACTCCATCGAGCAGCTGGAGAGCACCAACGAGGAGCTCAAGGCGTCGAACGAGGAGGCAACGTCGATCAACGAGGAGCTGCAGTCCACCAACGAGGAGCTGGAGACCTCCAAGGAGGAGTTGCAGTCCTTCAACGAGGAGCTGCAGACCGTTAACAGTCAGCTTCAGCTCAAAATCCAAGAGCTCGAGAAACTGAGCGCCGACCGGAACAACCTGCTGGCGGGAACCGGGGTCGCGACGATGTTCCTCGATGGCGACCGCCGCATCACGTGGTTCTCGCCGGCCAGCCGTGATCTGCTCGACCTGGTATCATCGGACATCGGTCGGCCGCTTGCCAACTTTGCCCCGAAATTCTCCGACCCGAACCTGTTGCGCGACCTCGAACAGGTGCTGGAAAGGTTCACGAGCAGTGAAGCGGAAGTGCAGAGCCATGACGGCCGCTGGTATCTGCGGCGCCTCATTCCTTACCGGGGGCTGGAAGACCGCGTCACAGGCGCCGTTCTCACCTTCATCGATATCACGGCGGGCAAGGAGGCCGCAGATGCCGTCAACGAGGAGCGGCTCTATTCCCAGGCGATCGTCGAGACAATCACTCAGCCCTTGCTCGTGCTCGCCGGCAACCTCACCGTCGTGGGAGCAAATCGCGCCTTCTACTCTCTGTTCCGTGTATCGCCTGAGGATACCCGAAATCGCCTGGTGTTCGAGCTGGGCAACCGCCAGTGGGACATCCCCCTTCTACGCAAGCTTCTGGAGGAGTTGCTCCCCCAAGACCAGCAGATCGCGAATTTCGAGGTCCAGGCCGATTTTGAGAGGATTGGCCCCCGGCACATGCGGCTCAACGCCCGCAAGCTCGCCCGCAGCGGCGATCGGCCCGGTCTGATCCTGTTGGCAATCGACGACATCACCGAGCGCGTCAAGGCCGAGGCGCATCGCGACCTCTTGGTGCGCGAGCTCAGCCATCGCGTGAGGAACACGTTGGCGACCGTGCAGGCCATCGCTGCCAAGGGCTTGCGGCAGAGCGCTACGCTGGAGGCATTCAGGACGGCGTTCGAGGGTCGCTTGCTCGCACTCGCCCGCAGCCAGGAGTTGCTGACGAACGACAATTGGAGCGGCGCCGATGTTGGGCAGCTGGTTCGCCAGTCGCTCAGCGCATATGCCGGCAACGATGACGGCCGAATCGCCGTCGATGGCCCGAAGGTCATCCTGGCGCCGCAGCCGAGCATCACGCTCCTGCTGGTCATCCACGAGCTCATGACCAACGCCGTGAAATATGGCGCGCTGTCGCAGAATGATGGGAGGGTGGCGCTGAGATGGCGGCTCGAAGATGGTGAAGGCAAAACCTGGGTTCGGCTGCGCTGGGTCGAGACGGGCGGGCCACCGGTTGGAGCCCCGTCCCACCAGGGCTTCGGCAGAACACTCATCGAGCAGGGCGCCCCCTACGAGCTGGGCGGCTCGGCGACGCTCGATTTTCGCAAAAGCGGGTTGTACTGTGAGCTGAGCTTTCCCCTGCCTCCTCCCGTTGGACCGACCGAGTGATGTCGACTAGGTACGCGGGACTGGCCGGGTTGCGCGTCCTCGTCGTCGAAGACGAATTCCTGCCGGCGGCACTGATTGAAGAGACGTTACGGGAGCTCCGCTGCGATATCCTCGGACCGGTGTCCAACCTCGATGCAGCCCTCGCCGCGATCCAGCGAGGTGGCTTCGACGCTGCGTTGCTGGACATCAATCTGAAGGGCCGCGCGGCCACACCCGCGGCCGCAGAGTTGGCCGTCCGCGCGGTTCCGTTCATCCTGGTGACCGGCTATCAGGGCTCGGCGTCGGACGAACCGGCGATGAGCTCGGCGCCCCGTATCGTCAAACCCTTCACCCTGGAACAGCTGGCCGAGGCGATGCGGAAAGCTTTTGTGAGCAACCGGTGAAACACCGATCCGCATCTTTCCGGCAGCGTCGTTCAGCGCACTGAACCGGACAGGCTCGCAATCGAGTACGCGCCCTTGGTGCAGGGCCGGGGCGCCGGCGTAGCTGCGGACGCGGGCGCCGGCCGTCCGCATGAGCTCGGCCCCCGGCCGCGGCCCTGCGCCGTCGCCTGCGAGTGGCGCGCATTAGCTCCAACTTAACTCAACATTCGCTCCGGGGTCGTTCGATGGGCGCGGCCGTGCGAGCTTGCGGCGGTTTTCCGCACCACGGCACCGGCGAGATGTTCAACGAAGCTCTGGGCCTACCGCAGCTTGCTGCGCTCCTGATCCTGATCCAGCGCGGCCTGGAGGAGCTCTACTCCCAGCACAACACGCGCCGCCTCGTGAGCCAGGGCGCTACCGAGGCTGGCCGTGAGTTCTATCCCGTGGTCGCGGTCACCCACCTCGGCTGGGTTGCCGCTGTCGGCCTGCTCGTGCCGCCGCAGGCCCAGGTCTACGCCGCGCCGATCGCCGCCTTTCTCGGCCTGCAGCTCCTGCGCTACTGGATCATCGCCAGCCTCGGCCGCTACTGGACGCACCGCATCCTCACGCTGCCGGGAGCCCCGATCGTCACGCGCGGGCCCTACCGCCTGCTGCGCCACCCGAACTATGCGGTGACGCTGGCCGAGACGCTGCTGCTGCCGCTGGCGTTCGGCGAGGTGGCGCTCGGGCTCATCTTCGCGGTGCTGTGGGGGGCGGTCCTGCAGTACAAGGTCGTGCTCGAGGACCAGGCGCTCGCGCCGCGCCGCGTGCTGGCGGGCTCGCCGCGATGACCGGGGGAACGCGGGCGGCTCACGGTGGCGACGGGTTGCCCGTCGTGGCGGTCGGCGGCGGCCTTGCAGGGTCCGCCTTCGCCCTCGAGCTGGCGCGCAGCGGCCGGCGCGTCGTGGTGCTCGAGCGCACGCTCTCGCCCACTCACAGGGTATGCGGCGAGTTCCTGAGCGGAGAGACCCAGAGCCTGCTCCAGGCGTACGGGCTCGACCTGCGCACCCTCGGTGCAAGCCCGATTACCAGGCTGCGGCTCGTCGCCGGCAAGCGCCACGCGATCGCGCCGCTGCCGTTCGCCGCCGCGGGCCTCTCCCGCTATCGCCTCGACGAGGCGCTGCTCGCTCTCGCGCAGCGGGCGGGAGCGACGATCATCCGCGGCGTGGCGGTGACGGGGATCGAGCCGGACGCCGACGGCGTCGCCGTGCAGGCGGAGCGACGGGTATGGCGCGCCGCGGCGGTGGGGCTGGCGACCGGCAAGCACAGCGTGCGCGGCTTCTCCCGCCAGGCGGGCGGGATGGTCGGCTTCAAGCTCCACCTCGAGGCCGCCGCGGCGGCCGCCCGCGACCTCGCCGGCATCGTGCAGCTTGTGTTCTTTCCCGGCGGCTACGTCGGCGCCTGCATGGTCGAGGACGGCGTCCTGAGCGTCGCGTGGGTCATGGATACGGGTCGGCTGCGCGAGGTGGGTGCAGGCTGGCCGGCGCAACGCGAGCACCTGGCGCGGCAGTCGAGCTGGATCGGTGACCTGCTCGCCGGCGCGAAGCCGCTGTTCGCGAAGCCGGTGGCGGTCGGCGCCATTCCCCAGGGCTTCCTGCGCTCGGAGGCGGTGGCACCCCGGGTGTACCCCGTCGGAGACCAGTTCGCCGTGGTGCCGTCCTTCACCGGGGACGGCATGGCAGTCGCCCTCCACTCCGGGCGGACCGCCGCGCGCGCCGTGCTGGCCGGAGAGGCGGCCGAGGCCTGGCAGGGCGACTTCGCCCGCAAGCTGCGGGGCCAGCTCCTCGTGGCGCGCGGCGTGGGACTGCTGCTCGAGACGCCGGCGACGTGTGCCGTTGCGATCGCGCTTGCCCGGCTCTTTCCCTCGCTGGCAACCGGCGTTGCGAGGGCGACCCGGTTGAGCGCGGTGCGTGCACCACGGGCGCCCGCCGTTGCCCTCTCGCCGTTTGCGGGCAGAGGGTTGTGAGTCTGCCCCTCCGAAGGCCGTGAGGTGCAGCCGCTCCAGCCCGACCCGGCGCGGCCTCTGTACCCGTGCATCGGAGAACCGGCTGTGCGGCGTTCACGTGGTGGACAGCCACTTGGCCGGTATTTCCACTCGACATCGGGCGCCCTGAGCCGCGAGCTCGTAGTGCACGGTGCCTCCGAGCTCATACGGGATGATATTGCGGATTACGGACGTGCCATATCCGGCATGGTTGGGTACGGCTACCGGTGGGCCGCCCATCTCTCGCCACTCGAGCACCAGGTCGCTCCTTGCGTCGCCGTTGGCATGCGTGCGCCAGCACACCGAAACCCGGCCGCGGCTGTCGGAAAGTGCACCATACTTCATGGCGTTGGTAACGAGCTCGTGCAGAACCATCGACACGGGTTGCGTGGCCTCCGCAGTGAGCATGGTGTCGGGGCCATCGATCAGCGTGTTGCCGACCTTCATGCAGGGCGCAAGCTCTCCGCGCACGAGCTCGGCAATGCCAACGCCCTGCCAACGGTTGCGGCTCAGGAGAGCATGCGTATTGGCGAGGGACTGGATGCGGCCATCGAGCACCCTTACGAAGTCATCCATCGACTCGGCGGTGTCACGGGTGCTCTGCGCGATCCCGGCGACGCACGCCAGAGTATTCTTCACGCGATGATCGAGCTCGGCGATCAGAAGACTCTTCTGGTCCTCAGCTTGTTTGCGCTGGGTGACGTCGATATAGACGCCGATCATCCGACAAGCGCGCCCGCTCCCATCGTAGCTGACAAGGGCTCTTGCCTCGATCCACTTGACGTCGCCGTCCGGCCGGACAATGCGAAACTCGCCGATAAGCTCGGGCAGCCGTTCTTTGAAAGCATGCCGACGTTCAGCGTCCAACCGCGGCAGGTCGCCTCGATGTACGAGCGACCGCCAGTCCCTGCTCGTGATCTCGGTGACGCTCTGAGGCAGGCCGAGAATTGCCGCACTTGCCTCGGACAGCTGCATGGTCCTCGAGATATTGTCGTAGGTATAAGTTGCGACACGGGCAGCCTTCCGAGCCAGCTCGAACTGTGCATTGCGCTCGGCGAGCCGAGCCTCGGCCTGTTTGCGGTCGGTGTTGTCGATGCTGACGCCAACGACGCGCTGAGGACGTCCGTCGCCGTTGTAGGAGATGAAACAGCGTGTCTCGACCCATCGAATCTCGCCGCCGGGACGAATGACTCGATGCTCCACGCTGTACTCGCTCCGCCGTTCGCGGAAAGCTTCGCCGCGAGCAAGACCCGGTCGCTCTAAATCCTGTGGGTGCACGCTGGCGAGGCACTGGCTGTGTGCGATTTCGGTCGTCCCTTCTGGAAAGCCATAAATGGCCGCATAGCCTTCCGAAATCTGCATTTCTTCCTGGCCGGCGTTGTAGGCAAAGCTGCCAACGCGAGAAACCATTCCGGCCAGAGCGAGCTGCGCGTTGCGTTCCGACAGGACCTGTTCGGCCAGCTTGCGCTCCGTAATGTCGGTGTTGTTGCCGAGAACGCGGACCGGCTCGCGGGTCGCCTCGTCATAGAAGGCACCCCCTGTCGACGAAATCCAGCGAACCTGTCCGTCCGAGCGGACGATGCGAAATTCGATATTGAATGTCTCGTGGCGGCGCACGGCCGCATCTCGCTGCGCTTCGACCGCCTCGATGTCGTCGGGATGGACCCGATCACGAAAATCCGCGTAGCACCTCACCGTTTCCTGCTCGAGACCGAAGATAGCATGGAGCTCCGGCGTCCAGGTAAGCGCGCTCGTGCGCATGTTCCAATCCCATATGCCCACACCGGTCTTCAGCTGGGCCAAGCGAAGACGCTCCTCGCTTTCGCGGAGTGCATCTTCTGACTTCTTGCGCTCGGCAAAGAGCGCCGCCAGAACGAGCGTGAATGCTGTCACCATGGTCGCGGACAGTTGGGCACCGAGCACGCGCTCCGAGGTCGACGCGCTTACATCGCCGAAGTGGCCTATGCCCAGGATGGTCGCGCCCATCGTCGCGATCGATACAACGAACGCGCCGGCAATCGCGAATGCCCGCTGGCTGCGCACCACCAGCCACAGCAGCAGCGGGAAGACGACGGCATCGGTGTCATACGAGAGCCAGGATCCCGTCGGAAGAGACAACGCATACATACTGGCCAGGCTCGTAAGAGCGAGAGCTGCTGCGGCCTCGATCGACTGCGCACGGGTTAGCCGCTCGCGCGCCAGCTGGCCCAGCTCGATCAAGAGCGGCGCGACAACCACGATGCCAACTGCACCCGCCATGAACCAGGCGAGCCAAGCACCCCAAAATGGCGCGGGAACATGAAACGTGATCATGGCGAGCGCGCCGCCGATGGCGGAGATGGCGGTCGCCAAAGCGGTCGCCGCAAAGAAGCCGACCACGCGACGCAGATCGCCAAAGGAGAACGGCCGGCCAAACCAGCGGTCCAAAAGCCAGGCCACTAGAACGACTTCACCGGTATTGCACAACCCCTTGAGCAGGGAGGTAAAAAAGCTCCTGTCGCTCATGACGTTGGCGGCGACCGTGCCGACCAGCACGCCGACCACGAGCGCCACACCTGCGCGCCGGCCTGCGCAAATCAGGATGGCGGCTGCAACCCCTGACGCCGGCCAGAACACAGCCACGTCGGAGGGTGCAGCAAGCATTGCGAGCCCGAGCCGGGCGGCCAGAAAATAGGCGAAAGCGATGGCAAAGGCTGTGCCCAGCGTGGTGATCCACGCGTTCGCACCGCCGGCGGCGGGCACCAGATAGCAGTCCAAGCGATGGAGTGGGCCAGTGACCCTCAAGCCGTCTCCCCAAGGTCGGGTGTTGCGCCGAGTATTCCTTCGGGACTGCCGCCGCGTCTATCGGGTGTTTTATGTAGTTGCCGAGAGTTTGGCAAATTCGCGTCCGGCGATCGACCGGCGCGATTTCGGTGGCTCTGCTGCGGTGCACTGGACCGGAAGTGTGAAGGGCTTCGGAGTGCGCCTGGCCGAGTACGCGCGCCGGCGCTCCGGCCAACTCAGTTGGTGCCCCATACGGTCGGGTCAAACACGGGCTGGGAGGACCCCGGATAGTTGGCCATCGGCCTCCCCGACCCGCAGCGGATGAAACGATCCCCACCACAGATGCGACCGGATTCCCCTGCCCATCATGCCGAAGGCATGTCTTCGACATGACGCGGGGAGGGGTTAGAGCCTGCCCCGGCGAAGGCCGGGGGTGCGGGTCGACAGGGGGTCTGCTCCCCTCGGGGACCCCCACCCGGCACGTCGCCGCGAAGGCACGCCTTCGCGTCGACGCACCACCCTCCCCGCAAGGGAGAGGGTACGCCGCGGCCGGCGCGTCGCTCCCAACCTGTGCGGGCTGGGAGCGGGCAAACGCAACTGTGGAGAATGACGGAACCATAGCAAACCAGCGTCACCATGTCCAGATGATCGGCAGTCGGATGGTTAACCTGGGGTTAGTGCCGATCGACCGGCCGTCCGCCATCCGCGAGAGCAGGCTCAACGCCCGCTTTGGGCATCTTATGAATGGGTCGGAGCGCTAGGCCTGGGCCCCGGCGCCGACGTCGACCTGCTCGGGCGCGAGGTCGGGCTCGTGGCAGTGGGCGAGCACGAAGGCGCGCGCCCGGTCGCGGAGGCGGACCGCGGCCGCGAAGTCGGTGCCGTCGGGCGCGACCGGCGCGCCGATGTGCACCCTGATCCGGCCCGGCCGGGGCCGCCACTGCCCGCCGCGCAGGATCGACCGCGTGCCACGGATGGCGACGGGAACCACGGGCACGCCAGCCTCGACCGCGGCGCTGAAGGCACCGAGCCGGAAGCCGAAGAGGCCGGGTACGCGCAGGAGCGTCCCCTCGGGAAAGGTGAGGATGCGCTCGCCGGCCTTCGCCGCGGCCACGATGGCGGCCGTGTCCTCCACGCCCGCCCTGGGGTCGAGGCGACGCACGAACAAGGTGCCGAGACGGCGCAGGAACGGGCCTGCCACCGCCTGCGCTTCCAGCTCGCCCTTGGCGACGAAGGCCAGCCGTCCCGGGATGGCAGCCGACAGCACGGCGGCATCGAGATAGCTCGAGTGGTTGGCGACCAGGATCACCGGCGCGCGCGGGATCGGCGCCTCTGCCGAGACCTCGAGCGGCGTGCCCGTCAGCCGGAGCAGGGCGCGGGCGGCGCTGCCGACGGCGGCATGGCGCGGGCGCCGGCGCGACAGGGCGAGGACCGTGAACCAGGTCGGCACGCCGACGAGACCGAGGGCGAGCCACCACCAGGCCGCGTAGGCCATGCCGCCGAGTGCGCCCAGGGCCCGCCGGCCGCGATTGGCGATGCCGCCGGCCTCGAGCCGCAGGAGCTGCCACCACAGCGCCCGCTGCGAGCGGCCGAGCGCGCCGGCCTCGTAGAGCGACCGCGCCGCCGAGCGCCTGATCTTGCCGCTCGAGGTCTTGGGAACGGTATGCGGCGGCGCCAGCAGGATCTCGTCGGGTTGCAGATCGAGGAGCGCTGCCGACGCCTCGGCGATCCTGCCCTGCAGCTCCGCCCGCTCGCGCGGGTCCGCGAGGCGCGTCTCGGCCAGGACGATGAGCTTCTCGGTGCCGGTGCGCGCGTCCGCGCTCGGGAATGCCGCCACGCAGCCGCGGCGCACGCCGGCAATGGCGCCCACGGCCTGCTCCAGCTCGTGGGGATGGATGCTGCGCCCGGCGCGCTTGATCAGGTCCTTGGTGCGGCCGGTGATGTATACGTCGCCCGCGGCGATGTAGGCGAGATCGCCGCTCTCCAGCCAATCGCCGTCGAAGAGGGCGCGCGTCCGCTCCTCGTTGCGGAAGTAGCCCTGGGTGGCCGATGGGCCCTTGAACTGCAGGCGCCCCTGGCGGCGCTCGGGCAGCTCGCGGCCCGCCTCGTCCACGATCCTGATCTCGTGGCGCGGCAGCGGCCGGCCGCAGGCCACGACCTCCAGGGACGTCGAGTCGTCCGGCGCAGCCGGTCGGGCGACGCCGCCGCGGCCCAGCGCCGTGCGATCGACGCGATCGACGACCGGCGTGCGCCCGACAGGAGGAAAGGCGAGGCCCACCGAGCCCTCGGCCAGACCGTAGACAGGCGCGATCGCCTCGGGACGCAGGCCGTGGGGCGCGAACCGCTCGACGAAGCGGGCGATGGTTGCGGGACTCACCGGCTCGGCGCCGTTCACCACCATGCGCAGGCTGGAGAGATCGAGGCCCTCGATGTCCTCGTCGCGGACGGCCTTCAGGGCGAGCTCGAAGGCGAAGTTGGGCGCCGCGGAGAGCGTCGCGCGGTGGCGGCCGATGGCGCGCAGCCAGCGCGCCGGATCGGCGAGGAAGGCGAGCGGCGGCATGATCGCGGTCGGCACGCCGTAGTAGAGGCAGCCGAGCCAGGCGCCGATCAGCCCCATGTCGTGGTAGAGCGGCAGCCAGCTCACGAACACGTCGTTGGAGCCGGCCTCGAGCGCCTCGCCCATGGCGCGGATGTTGGCCAGCAGGTTGGCGTGCGAGAGCACGACGCCCTTGGGGTCGCCGGTGCTGCCCGAGGTGTACTGTATGAGGGCGATCGCGCTGCGGTCCGCCGGCACGGCCGGGGCCGGCACGCCGCCGCGGCCGAGGTCGGCCGCCGTCACTACCTCCTCGAGGCTCTCTACGAGGCCCCTCAGCAGCCCGCCGACGCGGTGGATCTCCTCGTCGGTGACGAGCAGCCGCGCCTCGGCGTTGCGCAGGATGCCGGCCTGGCGGCGCAGGTGGTCCTCGACCTGGGCACGCCGGAACGGCGGGTAGACCGGGACGGGGATCGCGCCGGCGAACAGGATGCCGAAGAAGGTGTAGAAGAACGCCGCCTCGGTCGGCAGCATGATTGCGACCCGGTCGCCGCGACGGACGCCCTTCAGCATCAGCCCGTGCGCGATGGCGCGCGCGCGGCGGTCGAGATCGCCGTAGGTGATGACGGTGTCGGCCTCGTCGCTGCGCCAGAGCAGGATGTGCGGCCTGCCCGGGTGGGCCCCGACGTGGGCGGCGAGCACGTCGACGAGCGTGGCTGCGCCGCTTGGCTCCACCACCCGAGGCAGCGCTCCGGGGTCCGGCGGCTCGACGGGGGCGGGAGGCACCGTGGGCGAGGCCGCCAGCACGCTCTCGAGCAGGTCCGCGGGAGAGCGGGCGTCGCCGATGAGGCTGTCCGGCAGACGCACCTTGAACTCCCGGTCGAGCCGCAGGAGCAACTCGGCGCGGCCCAGGCTGTCGAGCCCCACGTCGCGGTCGAGGTCGCTGTCGAGATCGACCCGCGGCGCCCGGCCCCGCCGGGGACGAAGCTCGAGGGCGAGGTCGCGCACGATGCCGACGACGCGGACGGCAATCGCCTCCTCGTGCGCCGGCCGGTCGGGCTGGTTCAGGGCGGAGGTCATGACCCGAGGCGCTCCTGGCGGACGCCCGCCGGCCGCAGGCCGAGGCGCGTCGGGGGAGACATATCAACGCGGGCCGGACTTGGTTACTGGCACGTGATCCGATGGTTTCCAAGGCGTGCACAAGGCGGCGTCACTGTGGAACGGGCGTGCCAAGGCCCTGCGCCTGCAGCCGCCGCCCCACGTACGTGTTGCGCCGGCTGAAGCGGCCCGAGCCGCTGCCGTGCGCAAAGACGATGAGGCCTTCGCCCTGGGGCGCCGGGACGAGATCGCCCGGAAGGTGCTGCCGGCCGATCGTTGCGCTGCGAAAACGCAATTGCGCGCCGGCCATGTGGACGTCTCCACGCGTTCCAGCGGATCATGGGTATTGCCGGACACCGGACAAGGGTTGCTTCCCGCAAAGGTTGTCTTTGATCCAGCTCAAACAACCCGCACCGCTGCCCGGCCACGCCTCTGCCAGGCTTGCCCATCTGCCCATCGCGAGTGTACGTTGACTGCCAATTGGAGTCGGGGCCCGGTGCCTCCGGCGGAACGCGACCGTACATAGTGCCTGGACTTTGGGGAGTAGCATGACACTGGAGAGCATTGCCTCAGCGGGCGCCAGCCGCCGCATCCCAACCAGCTGAGCATCATCGCTGTCGAAGGCCGCGAGCGGCCGACGAGAGAGCGAGGCAACGGCTGCTTGGCGGCAGCCGCAAGCGAGGCGCCTTGAGCGTCCGATCGCGTCGGTGCGGGGGGAGAGGATGTCTGTTGGTGGGCTGGCTGCCCTGGGTGGCAGCACCGTGGGCAAGCTGGGGCAATACCTGTACGAGCGCTGGCTCTTGCTGCGCGGCTTCCTGGTCGGGCTGCGTATTGCGTGGGTGAGCACGGCGAGCGCCGCCATCGGTCTCGTGCTGTTTTTCATTGCGGCCCCGGCGCAGGATATCCTGCTCGAGGTCAACTACGACGGTCTGTGGATGAACCTGTCGTCCTGGATCGGGTTCTACGGCCTGGTGATCGTCTTCTGGGTTCTGCCGGTCGTGGTCTCGGCGCGCTGGATCCTCGCGCGGCTCGCGGAGGGCTCCGAGCACAACTCGCAGGTAGAGCCTGTTCCTGACTGGATCAGGTGCCTCGTCCCCGCGGTTCTCGCCGCCCTGTGCTTCCTTGCGGTGCTGACGGGCCAGCTCATGGCGCTGCGGGTGTCACCGCCGTTCAGCGGCAACGCGCAGGAGTTCATTGCCGAATCGGAAACCTCGCTCCGCAAGGGCGAGCAGCTGCAGGCGTGCACGCGCAGCCTCGACACTGTCGGGTGCGCCACGCTGGTGCGGGATGTTGCGGTCGCGGTCGGCACCAGGATGGTCCGGCGCAACGACGTTCCGCTCGTGGCGCTGGGCGTCTGCCTGCTTCTGGGGCTCTGGTTCTACTTTGCGCGCCCAGCCGTGCTCGCGCGGCGCTTCACGGCGGAGGCCGTGCAAAGGGTCGTGATGGCCGTTGCGGCCTATGTGGCTGCTGCGACGGGGTGGTCTCTCGTGGCCTTTGCAGTCGCCAGCGCACTTCCCAGCCCGCCTTCGCGCCTGCTGCTCCTTGCACCGCTCGTGCTCCTCCTGCCAGCCATCGCCTGGCTCGCATGGGCGGGGCGGATGCGCCTGCTCCGGTTTCTCGGTACCGTGCTCGGTTGCGCCGGCGCGGTGGTGATGGCGCTGGCCGTCTATGGAAACATCGAGGCCGAGCGCAAGGGCGCCCTCGGCCTCGCTCACCTCTACCTGCTGCCGTTCGTGACGGCTGCCGCAGCCGCCATCGCGCTATGGGCGCTGAGCCGACGATCGAGCGAACAGGCGACGCGCCTCGGCGAGGCGTTGTTGCGGCTGACGCGCGCACGCGCGGCGCCCGGCGAGGGCGGGCACCGGGCGGCGACGGTGCTCCTGGTCAACCCGATCTTCACCTTCCTGGTCGTCATCACGGTGGCGCTCAATGTGCTGTTCGTCTGGGTGGACGCCGAAACCCTGACCGAGCACTGGCGCGTCAACCGTTCCTCGCTGCTGCCCGTCGTGCTGGGCCTGCCCGTGGCCCTGTTCACCTTGCTCAGCTACGCCTCGGCGCGGTCGCGCGTGCCGCTCGTCCTGATCGTCCTGGTGCTCCTGGGCGTGTGGAACGTCGTCTGGGGCGTTTTCGGCAGGGACTACTACGCGGTTCGGACCCTCGAGCTTTCCGGGCCCCCCCGCCCGTTCCTGAACGAGGCGGTCGAGAAGTGGGCCATTGCCAACGATTGCAGGCTGCCAAAGCGGCCGGAGGACACGAAGGAGGAGCAGCCGAAGAACAAAGAGGACGCGCAGAAGAGCGGGAAGAAACTGTGTCCCGCGCCGATCATCGTGTCGGCGGCTGGCGGTGCCAGCCGGGCAGCGTTCCACGTCACAGGCGTGCTCGGCAAGCTCCTCGACGGCGAGAAATTCGCCCCGCTCGGCGGCCACACCGGCATTGTCTACAGCGCCGCCTTCAACAAGGACCGGAGCCTCATTGCCACTGCATCCATGGACAGGACGGTGCGCATTTGGGACGGCAAGAGCGGCAAGCTGCGCGCGAGGCTGCTCGCACACACGGCACGTGTCCAGAGTGCGGTCTTCGGCACCGCTGCTTCCGACGGCGACAGAGAGCGCCTGCTGCTGGTCACGGCCTCCTGGGACCGGACCGCCAAGGTGTGGGAGATAGCCTCGAGGAAGCGGGCCGCCGAGACGTGGGACGTGCTGGCCGAGCCCACGCTCGTCAGGACGCTGCCGCATCCGGCGGACGTGAACAGCGCGGCGTTCAGTCCGGACGGCAAGCTCGTGGTCACGGGCTCCGACGACGGCAAGGCTCGCATCTGGCAGTGGCAGGACGCAAACGCAGGACCGAGGGAGACCAAGGCGCACGGGCACTACGTGTATGGAGTTGCCTTCAGCCCGGACGGCAACCACGTCGTCACGGCCTCATGGGACCACACGGCCAAGGTCTGGGACGTATCGGGCCCGGACGAGATCAGGGAGGTGAGGACGCTGCCGCATCCAGCGGACGTGTACAGCGCGGCGTTCAGCCCGAAGAGCGGCGATCTCATCGTCACGGGCGCCGAGGACGGCACGGCACGCATCTGGGAATGGAAGGTCAACACGCCCGCGAAGAAGCTCTCCGCTCACAGGGGCCTCGTCTTCGGCGCGGGCTTCAGCCCGGATGAAAAATACGTCGTCACGGCCTCGTGGGACGGCACGGCCAAGGTCTGGGATATCTCCGGCCCGAACGACATCAAGGTGCGGTATACCCTCATCGGGCACGAAGGCGACGTGAACAGCGCCGCATTCAGCCTGGACGGAAAGCGCATCGTCACCGCTTCCGACGACAAGACCGCACTGCTGTGGGACGTGGAGACCGGCGGGCGTGCCCCATGGGAGGAGGACGGCGGCACGCAGCGGATCCTCCCCTTCGGCAAGCAGTTGTTCGCGATCTCCTCGGTTTCCGGCGGCTCGCTGGGCGCAGCGGTCACCTACGCGGCTCTCGCAGACGGCCAGCGCAGGACAGGCGACATGAAGGAGCCGCCCTGCAACGAAAAGAGCCTGAAGGATCGCGACTGGTATGCTGCCGCGGGCAAAGGGCTGGAGCCCTCGAGGAACCCGACGATCAGCTGGAAGGCTTGCCTTCAACTCCTCGTCGCCGGCGATTTTCTGTCGCCGACCGTTCTGGGCCTCACCCGCGATCCCCTCCCCCTCAGATCGGGTGATCGGGCCGTGCTTCTGGAGCAGGCGTGGGAGGCGCGCTATCACAACTACACCCGGTCCAAGGACGTTGCCAAGGACGCTGCCAAGGGCGCGGCTCGGGACAAGGGGACGCTGGCCGAGGCATTGACGGCGATACGCCGGGAGGTCGAGAAGATCGAAAAGGGGTGGCTTCCCATCCTCCTGCTCAACGGCACCTCGGTGGAGGACGGCAAGCGCATCGTCACGAGCGACATCGACATGCTGGTGCAGCTCCACGGAGCGATCGACCGCGTGTTCTACGATGCGTACGACTTCCACAAGCTGCTGGCCGGCATCGGGCACGACGCGCCGGTCTACAGCGTTGCCGTGTCGACGGACCGCTCCCGCATCGTCACGGCTTCAGAGGATGGGACGGCACGCATCTGGGACATTGCGACCGGTACCCTGATCGCGGAGGCGGTGGGGCACAACGCCCGCGTTCACAACGCGGCCTTCAGCCCGGATGGGAAGCGCCTGGTCACAGCCTCGTGGGACAGGATGGCGAGACTCTGGGACCTGTCGGACCCGGACCGGTTCAAGACACCCAAGGAGCTCAAGCACGATGGCGGAGTGAACGCCGCAGCATTCAGTCCCGACGGCAGGTTTATCGCCACCGGGTCGGACGATCGCTCGATCCGCATCTGGGAGACCGCGACCGACCGCCCGCCGGTCATTCTCCGCTCGGCACACGAGAGCCGCGTCTTCGCGGTCGCCTTCAGTCCGGATGGCAAGCGTCTCGTTTCGGCCTCGTGGGACCGCACGGCCAAGGTCTGGGACCTCTCGAGCCCCGGGGAGATCAAAGCGCTGTTGACGCTGACGCACGGCTCGGATGTCAACAGCGCGCAATTCTCACGCGACGGCAAGCTCGTCGTCACGGCGGCCGACGACGGCAAGGCGCGCCTGTGGGAGGCAGAAACGGGCAAGATGCTGGCCGAATTGTCCGGGCATCAGAAGGACAAGATCCTCTACAGCGCGGCGTTCAGTGACGACGGCAAGCGCGTCGTCACGGCCTCGTGGGACCGCACGGCCAAGGTCTGGGACATCTCGAGCCCCGGACAGGTCAAGGAGCTGTTGACGCTGGCGCACGGCTCGGATGTCAACAGCGCGCAATTCTCGCGCGACGGCAGGCTCATCGTCACGGCGGCCGACGACGGCAGAGTGCGCATCTGGAACGCGGAGACCGGCCAGCCGGTATGGATGAGGTGCACCGATTGCGACGTGGCGCTCAGCACCGGCATCACCATGAGCGCCCGGTTTCCCGTGATCTCGCCGACCGGGACCTTCGTGGATCTCCGGCGCAAGACCCGCAACGTGGTGGACGGCGGCTACTACGAGAATTTCGGGGCGACGACGGCCATGGAGCTCGCCCGCGCGCTCAAGGAGCACTGGGGCCTCGAGCCGATGGTCGTTCTCGTCAACAACGATCACGAGGTGACCGGCCTCGAATGCGTGTCGCGCCGCCGCACGTCTCAGGTGGTTGCCTCGTGGCTGTGGGGCCCCTTGAATACGGTCGTCGGCACCCGTACCGCGCGCGGAAGCCACGCGGCGGTGAGTCTGTGCGAGGAGCTGGCGAAGGCACGTAAGGAAGGCGGAGAGGCAGAGAAGAACGCGAGCCGGTTCGCGTTCATCACCGTCGATGCCGACAAGAGCAACGAGCATATGACCCTCTCGGTGAGCTGGTGGATGTCCAAGAACGTGCAGAGCTACCTCGACCAGCAGCTTGGCCGCTACATCAACGACGAGGCTTTCCGCAAGATCGAAAGGGTTCGGCCACGGGACCCGGCCTCGCCCCTGGAGGGCAAGACGCCGGTCGACGCCGCAGGTGGATAGCCGGGGAAGAGGCCGGGGGAGGGGGCAAACCCCTCGGCTCCCTCCTCAGGTGCGGACCAGGATCTGAGCGTACTCCTCGGCGGTCATGCCATAGGTCCAGGCCACCGCCTCGGTTGCGGTCTGCACGTCGGGCGGCACGCGCAGGAAGTAGTGCTTGCGCGAGCCGTCGGCTTCGGCCGTGCCGTTGACGACCTCCACGGCGGCCCAGACGTCGCGCCATCCCAGCTGCTTGCGCCAGAGCACGCCGCTGGCGTCCTGGTGCACGCGCTCGGGCTTGAACTCGGCGATGAAGCGCTCGGGCCCCATGCGCTCGATCATCACGCGTCGGACCTCGGCGTTGTGCTGCCGCTGGATGCTGCGCGCGGTGATGGCGAGCGGCCTCGTCACGACCTCCTCGGGCACCTCGATGCCGCGCAGGTACCAGCGCCGGCGGCCGTTCGCCTCCTCGAGCGCGGGGCCGCCGGTGCGGTGGCGCCGGCCGTTCTGGTACCATTCCCGCGCGCCGTCGGGGTGCCGGATCGCCGGCCGGTCGCCGTCGCGGTGCGGCTCGCCGTCGCGCCACCACTCGCGCCGGCCGGCCGCGGTCTCCACCGCGGGCTTGCCGCCGTCGCGATGGCGCCGGCCCTGGCGGAACCACTCCGAGCTCCCGTCGGCCCGCACTATGGCAGGGCCGCCGAGGCGGTGCAGCCTGCCCTCCTGCCACCACTCGCGCGAGCCGTCCGGCGCGGACACCGCGGGTGCGTCGCCGTCGCGATGGCGCCGGCCCTGGCAGTACCATTCGCAGATGCCGTCGGCCTTCTCCAGCGCGGGGCCGCAGAGGCGATGGAGCTTGCCGTCGTGCCACCACTCGCGGCGGCCGGCGGCCGTCTCGACCGCGGGCGCATCGTCGTCGCGGTGGCGCTTGCCCTCCAGGTACCACTCGCGGGCGCCGTCGCGCCTCTCCACGGCCGGGCCGTCGAGGCGGTGCAGCCTGCCGTTCGTGTACCAGCGGCGCGTGCCTTCGGGGCTGTCGACGACCAGGCAACCCGTCGGCTCGTAGCACTTGCCGTCGCGCCACCACTCGCAGCGGCCGTCATGGCCTTCGACCGCGGGCCCGTCGTCGCGATGGCGCCTGCCGTCGCGGTACCACTCGCGGCTGCCGCTCGCCCACTCGATGGCCGGGCCGTCCGCGCGATGGTAGCTGCCCTCCCGGAACCACATGCGGGTGCCGCTGGCGTAAACCACGGCCGGCCCATCCTCCCGATGGCGCCTGCCGTGACGGAACCAGCGCTCGGTCCCGTCGGGCCAGACGGCGGCGGGGCCGTCCTCCCGGTGCAGGAGCCCGTTGTGAGTCCAGCCGAGGGCGCCGTCCGCCAGCCGCTGCGGCGCCGTGTCAGTCCTCGACGACACGCGCATCCTCCAGGGCGTCGAACTCGCGCTGGCGGCGCACCCGGTAGGTGCCCTTGGGGAGCGTGATGGTATCGTGCTCCTCGTGCCGCAGCTCCGCGCTCTCGCCCTTGACGCGGATGTGGCCGACATACAGCTCTGCCGGTATGTCGCGCGCCAGGGCATCGTCGCGGAACATCGCCACGTTGCCGCCGTAGAACGCATGGCGATGACCGGTCACCTCGCCGCGGGCCAGCACCACGGCGCCGTCGGCATCCCGCTCGACGGGCGTGCCGGATTTGCGCCGATCCTCGACGCGCTCGATCACGATGTCGCCCTGCGCGTAACGCTCTGTCTTCTTCATGGGTATGGGTCCTTTCCCGCACATCGCCGGTGCGCCCGCAGCCCTGCCCATCCAGATGGGGAGCGAGCATGGCGAGATAGTGACGCTCGCCGCGCAGCGCCGGATCATTCGTGCATCGTCCACGATGCGCCGGGGCCTGCATCGCGGAAGGCCCGGGAGGGGCATCTGCATGAGGCGCCAGGGTTGCGACAACCGGCCTGCCCGGCCGCGCGGGATTCTGCTAAGCAAGGGCCGGTTTACTCTGTGAGAAGGCCCTCCCCCGATGAGCTACGCGTTCACCCCCGTGCCTCAGCCCGCCCTGCCGATCGAGGGCTCCGACAAGCTGTTTCCCATCCACCGCATCTACTGCGTCGGCCGCAACTACGCCGAGCACACCAGGGAGATGGGCGGTGACACCAAGGACCCGCCGTTCTTCTTCCAGAAGAACCCCGACAACATCGCGGTCGACGGCAAGTTCCCCTATCCGCCGCAGACCGAGAACGTGCACCACGAGCTGGAGCTGGTGGTGGCGCTGAAATCGGGCGGGGCGAACATCAGGGCGGCCGACGCCATGTCGCACGTGTTCGGCTACGCAGTGGGCATCGACATGACGCGGCGCGACCTGCAGGACGTGGCCAAGAAGCTGGCGCGCCCGTGGGAGGTGGCCAAGGCCTTCGAATACTCGGCTCCGATCACGCCGATCGTGCCCGCGAGCCAAGTGGAGACCATCGCCAAGGGCGCGATCTGGCTCGAGATCAACGGCGCGCGCAAGCAGTCCGGCGACCTCTCCCAGATGATCTGGGACGTGCCGCACCAGATCGCGTTCCTGTCCACCCTGTTCGAGCTGAAGCCGGGCGACCTCGTCTTTACCGGCACGCCATCGGGTGTCGGCGCCGTCAAGAAGGGCGACAGGCTCAAGGGCCACGTCGACGGCGTGGGCGACCTGGACGTGACGGTGGTGTAACGCAGGCAGGGATCGAGCGGCGGCCAAGACCCGACCATGAAGATTGCAGTCGCCCCACTCACCCCGGACCGCTGGGCCGATCTCGAAGCGATCTTCGGCGCGAGAGGCTGCTCGGTGGCTCGCGGCTGCTGGTGCATGGCCTACCGCCTGAGCGGCTCCCAGGGGCCGCTGCCGGCAGGAATGACCCGCGCTCAGTCCAATCGTGCCGCCCTTGAGGCGCTCGTCGACGCCGGCCGTCCGCCGGGCCTCATCGGCTATCGCGGGAAGGTCCCTGTCGGCTGGGTCTCCATCGGTCCACGTGAGGAGTATGCCAGGCTCGCGCGCTCGCCCGTCATGAAGGCCGTGGATGCGCAACCCGTCTGGTCGATCGTTTGCTTCGTCGTGCCTGCCGAGCACCGCGGCCAGGGCGTGGCGCACGCGCTCCTCGCTGGCGCCACGGCATTCGCCAGGAAGAGGGGCGCCAGGCTCGTCGAGGCCTATCCCGTCGACCGACCTGGTCGTTCCAAGGACGGTTCCATGTGGTTCGGGGCCAAGTCCATGTACGACAAGGCGGGCTTCAGGGAGGTGGCGCGGCGCAAGGCCGGGCGCCCCGTCGTCCGCTTGGAGCTTTCTTGACTAAGCTTGTACTCACTTGGGCGCGGCAGAAGTGCCTCTCACAGCTAACGGACCAGCTACCGTGCAGCGTACCGTAAGTTCGTGTCAAGACCTGCTATCAATCGGCTATTCTATGCGCTCACTGTTGGCGTTGGTGCAACATGCGTTTAGTCGTGCAGGCATCGCTCATCATCCCGGCCTCAGAGATGGAACCGCCAAACGGCGGCAGATCCCAGAAGGTGACCGTCCGCGAGATCGAATCCCGGCTCGCTCAGGGCGGCTTGACGGCATGCGATTCTTGAGGCCCCACTACCGCCCCGCCGATGGCTACGGCATCCGGCGACGGCCGGATCTCTGCATGGCCGCTGGGAGGGTAGAATAATGACTTCGGTGACCAGGATGACGTTCGGGGACCTCGATCTCGCAGTGATCGACCCACACGAGCGGGACACGGATTACATTTATGATGAGATCTTCAACCAGCGGATCTACGACCACGCCAAATTCCGCCTCCCAGCCAACGCGACGATCCTGGATGTCGGTGCCAACATCGGCTTGTACAGCATCTGGGCGGCACGCGAGTATAAGCCCGCCGCCATCTTCGCCTACGAGGCGAGCCCTGTCACGTTCAGCTATCTCGTCGAGAACGTCGGGCGGCATATTGATAAGGGCATGACCAAGGTCCAGTGCGTCAACCGTGCGGTGTCGAGCTTGCCCGGCGTGGAGCTCGTCCTCAAACAGGCGCCGCTCGTCTCCGGCATCAGCACGATTCTCGACGAAACGAAAGTCGCTTGGATTCGCGATCTGCAGATATCGGGCGATGTCGTCTCGCACAAGACGATGTCAACGACCGTCTCCGACGAGCTTGCGAGAAACGTGAGCGCGCGCGTCGACATTCTCAAGATCGACGTCGAGGGGCACTTCATGGAGGTGCTGGCGGGTATCTCCGAGGCTGATTTCGACCGAATCGCGAATATCGTTCTTGAGGCCGACTATCTCGATGTGCTGCAGCTCAGCGAGGAGCGGATCTGCGAGTTTCTCCGCGCCAGGCGCTACGCGACGGAGGTGTGCGACCAGACAATCTACGCCTGGCGCTAGGCCCAGCGTCCCCCGGCGGTGGGCAGGCGGCTCCTGACTCACGCAAATGTAGCAAGCTACGTCGACCTCCCGAGACGACCACCATCAGCACGCCGATGCGATGATCCACAGGTGTTGTCTCGACTGCTCAACCTCGCTCCGCCTCGCAGAGCCCCGAGCCTTCGTCCATTGGCTCCGCTCACAGCCACGTCTTGGCGCCATGACCGTAGCCGGCAAGGGCGGCCTGTGGTTGGATGGGCGTCTGTCCCCGCACGCCAGCTTCAGCTTGGAGATGCCATGCCGCGCCGCGCCGCCGATCTGCTGGTCGATTGCCTCGCCGCGCATGGCGTGGAGCGGGTCTACTGCGTGCCGGGCGAGAGCTACCTCGCCGCGCTCGACGCGCTGCACGACAGCAACGCCATCCAGACCGTCGTGTGCCGGCACGAGAGCGGCGCCGGCTTCATGGCCGTGGGCGAGGCCAAGCTCACCGGGCACTCTGGCGTGGCCTTCGTCAGCCGCGGGCCCGGCGCCACCAACGCCTCGATTGCGGTGCATGTGGCCGAGCAGGACGCGGTGCCGCTGGTGCTGTTCGTCGGCCAGGTGCCGCGCGCCGAGATCGGGCGGCGCTCGTTCCAGGAGGTGGACTACGCCAAGACCTTCTCCGACATGGCCAAGGCCGTCTATCTCATCCACGACGCCTCGCGCATCCCGGAGATCGTGGCGCGCGCCTTCGTGGAGGCTGAGGCCCCGACGCCGGGGCCGGTGGTGGTCGTGCTGCCCGAGGACATGCTGGAGGACGCGGCCGACGCCCCCGTCGTCGAGCCCCTGCGCGTGCCGCAGGCGGGGCCTGCCGCGGCCGCCGACATCGCCGAGATCGCGGCGCTGATCGCCGGGGCCGAGCGGCCGTTGCTGATCGCCGGCGGCAGCGGTATCGGCACCGCGCGCGGGCGCAAAGCGCTGCTGGCGGCCTCGGAGGCGCACGGCCTGCCCGTCGCGCTCACCTTCAAGCGGCAGGACTACTTCCCCAACGCGCATCCCAACTACGCCGGGCACCTGGGCTTCAAGATCGCCAAGGCGGCGGTCGCGCGCTATCTGGAGGCCGATCTGATCCTCGCCGTGGGCACGCGCCTGGGCGAGGCGACGACCCAGGGCTACACGCTGCCGGCGTCGCCGGTGCCGGCTCAGCCGTTGGTCCATGTCCACGACGATCCGCACCAGATCGGGCGCAATTACACCGCCAGCAAGGCCCTCGTGGCAGACCCCGTCGCCGTACTCGAGGCGCTGGCCGCCCTGTCCGCCGAGGTGCCGCCGCAACGCGCCAAGTGGCTCGAGAAGCTCCACGATCCCGTGGCCAGGGCGATGCCCTGGACGGCGCCGGCCGACGGCCTGCTCGACATGGGCCCCGTGGTGGCGGCGCTGATCCTCCGCCTCGGGCGCGATGCCATCCTCGTCACCGACGCCGGCAACTTCTCCGGCTGGCTGCACCGCCACTTCCCGTTCTCGGGCGAGCACGTCCTGGTGGGCGCCGTCGGCGGCGCCATGGGCATCGGCATGCCGGCGGCGGTGGCCGCCGCGCTGCGCTTTCCCGAGCGCCAGGTGATCTGCTTCATCGGCGACGGCGGCGCCCTGATGACGGGCAGCGAGCTGGCGACCGCCGTGCAGTACGGCGCCAAGGTCAAGACCTTCATCTCCAGCAACGGCACCTACGGCACCATCCGCATGCACCAGGAGATGTATTACAAAGGGCGCGTGCACGGTACGCAGCTCACCAACCCCGACTTCGCCAGGTGGGGGGAGAGCTTCGGTGCGCTCGGGCTGACCATCGCTTCCATCGAGGAGGCAGCGGGCGTGGTGGAGCAGGCGCTGGCCCACGACGGCCCGGTCGTGGTGGACGTGCGGACCGCGGCCGAGCACATCACGCCGTTCACCACCATCGCTGCGCTGCGCGCCTGACGGGACATGCATCGATGTGCAGCGATGCCGGGATTGACCCGAGCCGCGCGTTGGTCCCTATAGTGCGCGCCGCATTCCTGAGGGAGCACATATGCAAGACCACGACGTGGTTGCCATCGGCAACGCGCTTGTCGACATCATCGGCCACTGCGACGAGGCGTTCCTGGCCAGGCATGGGCGCACCAAGGGCTCGATGCAGCTCGTCGATGCCCCGACGGTCGAGCGGCTCTACGGGGCGATGGGGCCCGGCATCGAGATTTCCGGCGGCTCGGCGGCCAACACCGTGGCGGGGGTGGCCTCGTTCGGCGGCAAGGCGGGGTTCATGGGCAAGATCGCGGCCGACCAGCTCGGCGAGGTGTTCCGCCACGACATCCGCGCGGCCGGGGTGACCTTCGACACGCGCGCGGCCGGCGACGGCGAGCCCACCGGGCGCTGCCTGATCCTGGTGACGCCCGACGGCCAGCGCACCATGAACACCTTCCTCGGCGCGAGCCAGCACCTCGGCAACGGCCAGGTGGATGCCGCGCTCATACTCTCGGCGCGCATCCTCTACCTCGAGGGCTACCTGTTCGACCGCCCCGACGCCCAGGCCGCCTTCCGTGAGGCGGCGGAGATCGCCGCCAGGGCCGGCCGGCAGGTGGCGCTCACCCTCTCCGACCCGTTCTGCGTCGACCGCCACCGGGCGGAGTTCCTGCAGCTCGTGCGCAAGTCCGTGGATATCCTGTTCGCCAACGAGGCGGAGATAACGGCGCTTTACGAGACGGCGTCCTTCGAGGAGGCGGCGGGGCACGTGCAGGCGGACACCCGGCTGGCGGCGCTGACCCGCTCCGAGAAGGGCAGCGTGATCCTGGCGAGCGGCAAGGCCATCGAGATCGCCGCCGCGCCGGTGGACGCGGTGGTGGATACCACCGGCGCCGGCGATCTCTACGCCGCGGGATTCCTGTTCGGCGTGGCGCGGGACATGCCGCTGGAGACGGCGGGCAGGCTCGGCAGCCTCGCCGCCGCGGAGATCATCTCCCATGTCGGCGCCCGTCCACAGGTGCCGCTGGCCGATCTGGCCCGCAAGCAGGGCCTGCTGGCCTGAACGCGACCTTGTCCAAGGAGGAACCCCGATGCCCCAGATCGTGCGCCGTCTCAACCCGCCGACCATGTCGAGCCCGCCGGGCTACTCGCACGTCGTGGAGGTCACTGGCCCGGCCCGGATCGTCTACTTCGCCGGGCAGCTCGGCATCGACAGGAGCGGCACGTTCGCCGTGGGCTTCGAGGCGCAGGCGGTGCAGGCGTTCGAGAACCTGAAAGCCGCGCTGGAGGCGGTCGGCGCCGGCTTCGAGCATCTCGTCAAGATCACCAACTACCTCGTCGACATCGAGCGCAACATCGTTACCTTCCGCACGGTACGCGACCGCTATCAGGCCGCCTCCGCCCTGCCCGCCAGCACGGCCGTCGGCGTGCCCGCCCTGGCGCGGCCCGGCGCCCTGTTCGAGATCGAGGCCGTGGCCGCGCTCCCGTAAAGGGGTCAGACCCCTCGCCGCTGCCCTTCGTTTCAAGATCGCAGGCGGAGGCGAGGGGTCTGACCCCTGCCGCGCCTCGCAATCGACAATTTGCTCGGCTCAGCTTCGGCTCCGCTCAATTGGGACCCGAACGATGCTCGCCAGACCCATACTTCAAGCCGTTGCCATGCTGGCCGTGCTGCTCGCGCTGGCGCCCGCGCCAGTGCTTGCCGAGGACGAGCGGCGCCCGCTCGACGTGCTCGTCGACATCATCAAGGGGGCGAAGGACAAGGCCCGGGAGATCGACCGGGACGCCATGCGCGCGTTCGAGCGCGCGCCACGCGAGGGCTCGTGCGAGGCGCGCCGCACGCGCATTCTGGCCATGCTGCCCGAGACCCTGCGCCTGGCGCGTTTCTCGCGCGACATCGGCGGGAAGAACCACGAGGCCAAGATGAGGGCCGAGGGTCTCGCCACCCTCGATCTCGGCGGCGGCCGCACCGCCTACTTCCGCAGCAACGGGCGGCGCTACGCCGAGGTCCTTCTGGACCGGGAGCGCCGGCAGGCTGTCGTCGTCTTCCACGGCACCCGGCCCAGGGTGAAGAGCGACCTGACGACCGACGTCCTGGGCTTCATCGGCGTCGAGACCCGCTACTATCGCTGGGCCGCGGAGCTGGTGGCGCAGGTCGTGCGCGACAACGCGGGGTTCGAGGTGGTCGCCACCGGGCACTCGCTCGGCGGCGGCCTTGCCATCTACGCGGTGCTCAAGAACCCCGGCGTGAAGGGCTACGCCTTCAATCCTGCCGGGCTCGCCTTGCTGACGTGGGCGGGCACCGGCGCCGCCGACCAGGCGCGCACCAACGCCGCCGTCACCGTGGTCGCGATCCGCAACGAAAAGCACATCGAGCCCGTCACCGCCATCTCCCTGGCAGGCCGCTCCGTGCTGCCGGGCCGCATCCTCGTGCTCGAGGTCGACGAGGGCAACGCAGCGACGCTGCATGCCTCCGAGACGGTGGTCTCGGCGCTGGAGGCGGCCGCCGCCGCCCAGGCCGCCGGCGAGCTCTGCCAGGGCGATATCGGCGTCCTGGCCGATTGAGCACCCGTCATCCCGGAAGCTGAGGCCCCGGCCACCGAGCCGGGGCCGAAACTATCCGGGACCTCCCGGAGCGAGTCGGAGCCTCAACTCACGAGGTCCCGGACCCCGGATCAAGTCCGGGGCAGCGCTGCTCGCGCAAGCGCTCGCATCGCACCGTCCGGGATGACGGGTCGATTACTGAAGGACCCGGATGCCGGGTGCGCCGGAGACCGCCCGCCCGACGAGGCGCCCGGCGGCATAGCCGGCCTGGCGCATGCGGGCCACGATGCCCTCGGCACGCTCCGGGGCGCAGGCCACCAGCAGACCGCCCGAGGTCTGCGGGTCCGTCAGCAGATGGCGCTTCCAGTCCGGGAAATCCGGCGGCAGCGCCACATCGTTGCCGTAGCTCGCCCAGTTGCGGTGCGATGCCCCGGTGATATGCCCCTCCTGGGCCAGCCACGCCGCGCCGGAAAGCAGCGGCACGTCGCTGGCGCGCATCTCGATCGTGAGCTTCGAGCCGCGGGCCATCTCCAGGGCGTGGCCCAGGATGCCGAAGCCCGTGACATCGGTGATGGCGTGCACGTCGGCGTCCTGCGCCAGCTCGGCACCGATGCGGTTGAGCAGGGTCGTGGTGGCAATCATCTCGGCATAGCCCCCGGGGGGCAGGGCGCCCTTCTTGATCGCCGCCGAATAGATGCCCACGCCGATCGCCTTGGTCAGGATCAGCGCATCGCCGGCCCGCGCCTCGGCGTTGCGGCGCACGTGCTCGGGGCGGCAGGTGCCGATCACGGCCAGGCCATAGACCGGCTCGGGGCAGTCGATGGAATGCCCGCCGGCGACGGGGATGCCCGCGGCGGCGCACACCGCGGCTCCGCCCTTCAGTATCTCCCGCACCATGGCAGTCGGGATCTTGTCGACCGGCATGCCGAGGATCGCCAGCGCCATCAAGGGCCTGCCGCCCATGGCATACACGTCGGAGATGGCGTTGGTGGCGGCGATGCGCCCGAAGTCGACGGGATCGTCCACCATCGGCATGAAGAAGTCGGTGGTGGCGATGAGGCAGGTGCTCTCGTCGAGCTGCCACACCGCCGCGTCGTCGGCCGTCTCCGTGCCCACCAGGAGCTCTGCAAAGGGCGCGGCGACAGGCTGGTCGGCGAGCAGCTGCTGCAGCACCGAGGGGGCGAGCTTGCAGCCGCAGCCTCCGCCGTGCGCCAGGCTGGTCAGTCTGATGTCCGGAGCAAAAGCGCTCATGGCCTCGTTCCCCTTGTCTGCCTGTCTGCTCGAGTCGGCGGGCGCGCCTCGCGTGCCCGGCGCCAGGCCTGCGCCAGCGCGACTGCGGCGCGCTCCGCCTGCGCCGCCGTGGTCGAGCGCCCCAGCGACAGGCGGACGGCCCCCAGGGCCTTCTCGCGGTCGAAGCCCAGTGCGGTGAGGATGGCGGACGGCTCCTCGCTGTCGGCGTGGCAGGCGGAGCCGGTCGAGGCCATCACCTCCGGGCAGTGCTCCAGGACGAGACGGCCGGACACGCCCGGAAACAGCACGTCGAGGGTGTTGGGCAGTCTTCGCTCGGGGTCGCCGGCCAGCTCTAGGCCCGGCACCTCGCGCTCCAGGAGCGCCAGCATCGCCGCGGCGTGCCCGGCCATGGCGTTGCAGGCCGCCTCCAGCACGCACCGCGCCAGCGCGCACGCAGCCCCCAGGCCGGCGATGAAGGCCACGTTCTCCGTCCCCGGCCGGCGCCCGCGCTCCTGCCCGGCGCCCACCACGAGCGGCGGCAGATCGAGGCCGGCGCGCACGTAGAGCGCGCCGATGCCTTTCGGGGCGTAGAGCTTGTGTCCGGCGATGGTGAGAAGATCGACGCCGAGGTCGTTCACGCCGACGGGGATCTTGCCGACCGACTGGGCGGCATCCGCGTGCACCAGGGCGCCGCGCACCTTGGCGGCGCGGGCGATCTCGCCCACGGGCTGGATGGTGCCGATTTCGTTCTGGGCATGGATGACCGTGACGAGCGCCGTCGTTGCGCCGACCGCGGCCGCCACGCGCTCCGCCGTCACGATGCCGCCGGGCGAGGCCGGCACGCGTTGCACGACATGGCCTGCGCTCTCCAGGAGGCGGCAGCACGCGTCGGTGGCGGGATGCTCGATGTTGGTGGTGACGACGCCCGTGCGCCCCGTCTCGAGGGCGGCGGCGCCGCGGATGGCGATGTTGGTCGCTTCGGTGGCGCTCCCGGTGAAGACGATTTCCTCCGGCCGGGCGCCGATCAGCTGCGCGACCTCGCTCCGCGCCCGATCGACCGCCGCATGCGCCCGCCGCCCCAGGGCATAGGCCGAGGACGGATTGCCGAACTGGTCGCGCAGGTACGGCAGCATGGCCTCGAGCACCTGCGGGTCGACTGGTGTCGTGGCGTTGTGGTCGAGGTAGATGGCGTCCATCGGCATCACACCCCCCGCCTCGGCCAGCTTGGGGCGACGGGAAGGCGCGAAATGGGACGCGGGCGGGCCGTTGCTCCGTGAACAACAACGACCGGCGGGCCAGTAGCCAGCCAGTCCAAGCCCATCGGATGGTTTCCAGCCCCGAGCCTCGGGAGGAGCGCAACACGCACGATGCCAAAAATGCTACCAACAATTGCGGGCACGTCAATGCGCGATTTCAGGAGTCCTACTGGGCATGTGGCAATAAACACAGCTCAAGGCCCAAGGTGACGGCCCTTCGATAGCAGCGGCCGGTCGACGTGCGGGCCATCGCTGCCGGCGCAGTTGGCCGGGAACGAAAGTCCGGCCTTGCCGGCGCTTCGAGCCGGCGACCTCCATATAGCTCGTCAAGCATAGCGTCGCCGGAGAGGCGCACCTTCCTGTAGCGCAATGCGCACAAAGAGGGGCAGGCTCATGGATGGCGCTGGACCAACGCGGTCGCCGTCGTGAAGCGCATCGCCCACTCCGTGGGCCGGCCATACATGGCCCTGCGCAGCTCGGGCTTGGCGACCTTCGCTGCCGCGTTGCGGGCGATCGCCGCGAACGGGGAGCCTGCCGGCGGGGGGCCGGCGTCGTCGCGCCAGGGCTTGTCTCCGGCCTGACGTCCGCTACCGCGGGCGGGAGACGGCAACGGCGAGGGCCGCGACGAGCCAGGCCAGGATCGCGGTGCTGCCGCCGATCGGTGCGGCCATGGGAAACAAGGGGGAACCGGCCCAGGTGCGCATGGCCATGTCGCCCGCAAAGAGGAGGCCTCCGGCGGCCAGGCCCGCCATCGCGACGAGCCCGGCCACGGTATGGCCGACGGCGGGGCCGAGCGCCAGGATCGCCGCGGCGTGAGCGAGAAGGAGGAGCGCCGCCGGCCCGAGCAGCGCGCCGCCGGCGTGCGCGGCCACGGCAGAGGCCGCAACCCCGGCGGCGCCCATGAGACAGGCGACAACGCAAAGAACGCGCCTCGCGGCCGAGCCACCGTTCACAGCACGCACCTCCGCTCTCGTCTCTCCAACGGCCGCCGTTCATCGAAACCGTCCAATCGGGCCGTCCCCCTGCGAAGCCCAGGGTTCCCCCCGATAGGAAACGGCGCTCGAAGCCAGCACTCAGATGCACGGCTCTGATCGCAGGACTCGTGTCATGCCGGCAAGCGCACAGATTTGCTCGATGTCAAAGCGGGGCTCGTTGCGGCCGCCGGTCCTGCCGATCCTGATGGCCGCGCTGGCAGCCTCGCTCCTCGCCTGCGAGCGCAGAATGGAATCGCTCGCCGAGGACAGCCGTCCGGTCAGGACCATGCGGGTGGAGAAGCGCAGCGACGGCGACCCGACCCTGCTCAAGGGCCGTGTCGAGGCCGAGGACGAGGTGGCGCTCGCCTTTCGGATCTCGGGCCGCATTGCGGAAAGCGGCCTGAAGCCGGGAGATCGGGTGCAGGCCGGACAGGTCCTCGCGCGCCTCGAGCCGCACGCCGAGCTGGGCGCCCTGCAGGCGGCAAAAGCGGGCCTCGCCGCGGCCAGGGCGCAATTGGCCAAGGCACGCAGCGATTTCCAGCGCCAGGAGGTGCTGCTCAAGCAGAGCTTCACGACGCACGTCAGATACCATCTGACAAAGCAGGAGTTCCAGGCCGCGCAGGCGCAAGCCGATGCCGCCGAGGCCAGACTGAAGGCCGCACGCGAGCAGGTCGGCGACACCGAGCTGAAGGCGGACGCGCCGGGCGTGCTGACGGCGGTCGGGCCGCGCGCGGGGGAGCCTGTCGCGCCCGGGCAGATGATCCTGCGGCTCGCCCGTGACGGCAAGCGCGACGCCGTGCTCGACGCGCCGGCCGCGTTGCTGCCCTCCGTGCCGAAGGACGGCGAGGTCACGGTCAGCCTCGCGGACGACCCGGCGGTGCGGACCACCGGCCAGGTGCGCGCGGTGGCCCCGCAGGCCGACCCGGCGACGGGCACCTACAAGGTCAAGGTGGCCCTGAAGGAGTTGCCCGATGCGATGCGGCTC
>Ga0209382_10000212_pt1 | contig 94663 bp, 89 predicted proteins | sample SoiMetdeltSBSDD5_FD_187599 | JGI IMG/M metagenome (GOLD analysis project Ga0209382, IMG submission 187599) | Bulk soil microbial communities from a Populus tree surrounding site in Tennessee, USA - Soil MetaG P. deltoides SBSDD5 (SPAdes) (version 2) | ecosystem: Environmental > Terrestrial >...
GACCGTGGCGCCGAGGATCGCCTGGCGCTGGGGAACCGGCAGCCGCTCGTGCAGATCGGCGGCCTCCGGCGCGATCCGCACCTCGAGATGCACACCCGGGGAGGCTGAGCGTGAGCACGGGCGACGACGCCAAGGCAGACGTCCGGGAGCGTGGAGCCAATCAGCAGAGCGTCGACCGGCGGCTGTTCATGCAGCTGCAGGCCTTCGGCGGCTGCCCCGACGTCAAGCCGCTCGTCCGGGCCCTCGAGGCGAGTCGACTCGAGGCCGTGCTCTACCACGACGTGAACGACCCGCGCGGCGTCGCGGTGCTCGGGATGAGCGAGGATCCCGCCTTCTTCGTGGGGTCCTTCCGCGAGCTGCTCAACACCGGTCCCTTCGGCGAGCTGACGCTGAAGCCGGAGCTGACGATGGTCGGCCGCACCTACGCCTCGGGTTTCGAGGCGGATCTCGACGAGTGGCTGCTGCGCCGGCCGCGCCGGACGGCGCTGAACCCAGCCTGGCCGTGGGGCATCTGGTATCCGCTGCGGCGGACCGGCGGCTTCGCGCGACTCTCGCCGCAGGAGCAGGGGACGATCATCCGCGAGCACAGCGTGCTCGGCCGCGCCTATGGCGAGGCCGACCTCGCCCACGACGTCCGCCTCGCCTGCCACGGCATCGACGCGCACGACAACGACTTCGTGATCGGGCTCGTGGGCCGCGAGCTGCACCCGCTGTCCCACCTCGTCCAGGCGATGCGGAAGACGGTGCAGACGTCGCAGTACATCCAGACCCTGGGGCCGTTCTTCGTCGGCCACGCGGTCTGGCAGAGCCCGCTCCGGTAGAGCGCACCGTCCCGCGGGGCGCGGGTCGGCGCCCCGGGCGGTGGAGGAGAGTCTCGGATGGCCAGGCGCGCTCCGACCACGCTGAACAAGACTCTCGCCGAGTTCGTCACCTGGGAGCGCGTGTGCCGCGTCGCGACGGCGTCCGCCGACGGCGTCCCCCACCTGGTACCGGTGTGCCACGTCCTGGCCGGGGGCAAGGTGTACTTCGGCTCGGGCGACGACGGGCGCAAGGTCGAGAACCTCCGCGCGAACCCGCGGGTGACGGTGACCGTCGACGCCTACTCCGACCACTGGCCGTCGCTGAAGGGCGTGATGATCCAGGGCCGGGGCCGGCTCATCGAGCGAGGCCCGCGCTTTCGGCGCGTCCGTGATCTCCTCTACCGGAAGTATCCGCAGTACCCTCGCGACGCGGCGCTCAGCCCCTCCGACTCGGTCATCATCGAGGTGATCCCGACGCGCGTGTTCTCCTGGGGGTTCGAGTAGGAGCGCGCCGTGGCGGCGGGCGAGAGCGGCGCACGGTCGCGGCTCGCATTCCTGGATGGCCTGCGGGGCGTGGCGCTCGTCGCCATGGTCCTGAACCACACGGCGCGCTGGTGGATCGACGAGAAGATGACGGTGGGGCGCTACGCGCTCATCTACATCACGCTCACGATCGCCGCCCCGACGTTCCTGTTCCTCGTCGGCTTCTGCATGCCCATGGCGCGCGGGGTGACGTCGGAGAGCCTCGGCGCGCTGGCGCGGCGGCTGGTGCCGCGCGGGGCGAGGATCGTGGCGGCCGGGCTCCTGCTCAACCTCATCGTGTTTCGCGACGAGTCCATCCTGAGCGGCGGCGTGCTGCAGACGATCGGGATCTCGATCATCGCGATGGTCCCGGCGCTGTGGCTCCTGCGCTTTTCGTGGGCGCCGTGGGCCTTGCTCGCGGTGGCCGTCGCGGGCTACGCGCTCTTCGCCGCCGCGTACCCCGCCCTCGAGGGCTTCGTCGAGGCGCACCCGCAGGTCGGGCTGGTCTTGTTCTACGACTTTCCGCCGTGGCCCTGGGTGAGCCTGGTCCTGGTCGGGCTCGTGCTGGGCCGGAGCTGGCTCGCCGCCCATCGCCGCGCTGCCGGGGCTCGCTGGCTGGCGGTGGCGGCCGTGATCGGCACCGTCCTGGTGGTCGCGTTCTTCGTCTACGACTGGTGGGCGGCCAGCGCCATGCGCTTCGGCATGCGGCGTGACTTCATCCTGAACCGCCACTGGACGCCCCGACTGCCCGCGCTGCTGTGGATCTTCGGCGTGCTGCTCCTGCAGCTGGCGGCGGCCTACTGGGTGATGGAGCGACGTGGCTGGCGGCTGCGGTGGCTCGTCGTCCTCGGGCAGACGGCGCTCGTGCTGTACTTCTTCCACCAGATCATCGCCTACACGCTGGTGAGGGAGTGGCTGGGGTGGCGGTTCAACGCGTGGCCCGGCTTCTGGCTGGCCAATGCGGTCTTCCTCGTGCTGCTCGTCGGCGCCGCGTGGGCCTGGCGCGAGCTCAGGGGGCGGATCGCGCGAGCCCGCCGGCCGGCGCTCGCGTCACTCGGCTGATCCAGTCGAGCACGGCGGGGACGAGGGTCGCCAGCAGCCGGCGGTTCAGCACCAGGCCCCAGTGCGAGGCGCCCTCGACGACGAGGCGCTCGGCCGGGACGGCCAGGTCCGCGTAGGCCGTGGGCGGAAACGTCGCATCGCCGGTGCTGGCGACCACGAGCGCCGGACATGCCAGTCGTCCGATCACGACGCCGGCCTTGCGCTCGTCGCGCGCGCGGCGCGACTCTTGACCGAGCGAGGCGAGCGCGAGCCGGCGTTCCTCCTGGTCGAGGTCCGGCATCGTCGGCTGCGCGTCCACGTCGCGGGTGACGATGCCGTACTCCTCGGGTCCGAAGGTGCCGTCGCGCAGCGGCAGGGCGGCGTCGCGGCTGCGCGCCGGCGGGCTGGGCGCCAGCCCGACGAAGGCGGCGGCGCCGATCCGGCTGGCGGCCAGCAGCGCGGCGAGGCCGCCCATGCTCCACCCCACGACGACCGGCGGCCGCGCGAGGTCGGCGGCCAGCCGCGCCACGTCGTCGGCGTAGTCGGCCATCGTCGTCCGGCCGAGGTCGACGGCGGCGCTGTCGCCGTGGCCGCGGAGATCGAGCGCCCACGAGGACCAGCCGCGGGCGGCTAGCTCCGCCTGCCAGAGCCGCCAGACGCCCGCCGAGTTGGCGGCGCCGTGGACGAGCACGATCGGCAGACGACCGGTCTCGGCCGCCAGCGTCGCGTGGACGGTGAGCACGCGGCGATTGTAGCGCCGCGAGCCGGCCGCGGTCTCTCGACGGCGGTCGCCCGACGTGGCAGGATGCGGCCGCGATGAGCCGCGGCGAGACGGCGGTGGTCCGCGGTGGGTCGGCGCGGACCACCGCGCTGGCGCTCGCCGTCGGCGGGCTCGGGCTGGCGCTGCTGCTGCCGCCGCTGACCGACGGTCTGCCCGCCGCGGGCCAGCGCGCGCTGGTGGTCACGCTGCTCACGATCGTGCTGTGGACGACCGAGGCGCTCGAGCCCGGCGTGACCGCGCTGCTGAGCGTCACGCTCCTCGCGCTGACCGGCGCCGCGGCCGACACGCGGGCCGCGCTGCAGGGCTTCGCCAACCCCGTCCCGTACTTCCTGGTCGGCGTGCTCACGATGGGCTTCGCGGTCGTGCGCAGCGGGCTGGCCGAGCGCCTCGCCCGCGCCATCCTCGCGCGGGCCCGCGGCCGCAGCCTCGCCGTCTACCTGCAGCTCGTGCTCGCGTTTCCGGTGCTCACGTTCATCCTGCCGTCGGCCACGACCCGTTCCGGGATTCTCATCCACATCTACGACGAGGTGTTCGCGCTCGCGGCGGTGCCCCGCGGCGCCGAGATCGCCAAAGCCGTGATGCTGGCGCTGTCATCGATCAACCGCCTCGCCTCGACGGCGTTGCTGACGGGCGGGATCACCCCGGTGATGAGCGCGGCGATCATCGGCGGGCTGTCGTGGACGGGCTGGTTCGCGCTGATGGCGGTGCCGTACTACACGATCCTGCTCCTGGGCGGCGTGCTGACGTGGGGGCTCTTCCGACGCGGGCTGCGTGGGGGGCTGCCGACGCCGGAGCTCGCGCGCCGGCGCCCGCTCTCCGGCGTCGAGTGGCGCACGGTCGGCGTGATCTTGGGCGCCTCGACGCTGTGGCTCACCGACGCCGTCCATCACCTCGACCCGGCGCTGCCCGCGCTGCTGGCGTTCGTCGCCCTGCTCCTGCCGCGATTCGGTCCTCTCGCGTGGACGGACCTCGAACGCGGGGTGGGCTGGGCCAACTTCTTCGTGATCGCGGCGTCCATCTCGCTGGCCCACGTCCTGGGCACCAGCGGCGCCGCGGCGTGGCTGGCCCGGCTGCTGGTCGGCGGGCTGCCGGCGCTGGGCGACCGGCCCCTGGCGTCCGTCGCGCTCCTGATGGTCGGCGCGACGGCGCTGCGCGCGCTGGTGCCGAACATCTCGGGTTTCCTCGCGCTGGCCCTGCCGATCGCGATGTCGGTCGGCCGCGAGGCGGGCCTGAACCCGCTGGTCTGTGCCCTCGTCGTGATGATGACCGGCGACGCCGTCGTCTACTACCCGGCCCAGAGCGCCTCGGCGCTCGTCATCTACGAGCGCGGCCACGTGTCGGCCGGCGAGATTCTCAGATTCGGCCTGTGGATGACGCTGGTCGGGTGGGCGGCCATCCTGGCGGTGGCGCTGCCCTGGTGGGCCCTGATCGGGGAGCCCCTGGTGCCGCGCTGACCGGGCCGCTTTTGAGCTGCCGGGCGCCGGGCCACCTGCGCGATGATAAGTGTCGATGAGGATCCGGGGCCTCCAGCTCGCGCTCCTCGTGGGGCTGACGCTCGTGGCGAGCCCGGCCGTCGCCCAGCAGGCCTACCGCTGGATCGACGAGCGCGGCGGCATCCACTACGCCGGCCGGCGAGATCAGGTGCCCGAGCAGTACCGCGACCAGCTTCCCTCCGAGCGTCCGGGAGAGCCGGCGCGGCCGCGGATCGGCCCGCCGGTCGCCGCCCGCCCACGGCCGGCGGCCCCCGGCGAGTGCGTGCTCCGGTTCCGGGGGACGGAGCGGAAGGCCGGCGCCTCGCAGTTCTACCCGAGCTGTGACGCGTGCTGGAAGGCGCTCAAGGCGATGCGCGGCGCGGACGCCACACGCGCCGAGTGCATCGCGGCCTCGATCGAAAGCTACCGCTAGACATCGGAGGGGGCCTCGACGGCCCCCTCCGAGGCCTCCCCCAGAACAAGGATTGCGCCGGCGCAGCCGGCGGTCGAAACCGTGGACCCTCGGCGCGACGGACCGCCCTACGGCAGCGGGGCGGGGAGGGCCGTCTGGCCCATGAGCCAGCGGTCGACGCCGGCGGCGCAGGAGCGACCCTCGGCGATCGCCCAGACGATCAGCGACTGACCGCGCTGCATGTCCCCGCAGGTGAACACGCCGGGCACGCTCGTCATCCAGTCGGCGTCGCGCGCGACGTTGCCGCGCTCCGTGAGCCGCAGGCCGAGCTCCTCGATCGGCCCCACGCGCTCGGGCCCGACGAACCCCATGGCGAGCAGCACGAGGTCGACGTCCAGCGTGAACTCGGTCCCGTCGGTGGGCGTGAACTCGAGGCGGCCGCCCTCGCCCCGCGTCATCGCGACCGTCACCGCCTGCAGCTGCCGGACGTGGCCCGAGGCGTCGCCGGTGAAGCGCTGGGTGGAGACGGCGTAGACGCGCTCGCCGCCCTCCTCGTGGGCCGAGGAGACGCGGAAGATGTTGGGCCACAGCGGCCACGGGTTGTCCGGCGCGCGCTCATCGGGCGGCCGGGGCAGCAGCTCGAACTGATGCACCGAGGCGGCGCCCTGCCGGTGGACGGTGCCGAGGCAGTCGGCGCCGGTGTCGCCGCCACCGATGATCACCACGCGCTTGCCCTTGGCGCTGATGAAGCGCTCGTCGGGGATCGCGTCGCCCTCGCAGCGCTTGTTGGAGAGCGTGAGGTACTCCATCGCGAAGTGGATGCCGGCGAGCTCGCGACCGGGCACCGGCAGGTCACGGGGCGCGCCGGCGCCGCACGCGAGCACGACGGCGTCGTGGTCGTGCCGGAGCTCGGCGAGGCGCGGGTTCCGCCCGACGTCGGCGTTCGGGCGGAACATGACGCCGGCCTTCTCCATAAGGGCCAGCCGCCGCTCGAGCACCCGCTTCTCCATCTTGAACTCCGGGATGCCGTACCGCAGCAGCCCCCCGATCCGATCCGACCGCTCGAAGACGGTGACCCAGTGCCCGGCCCGGTTGAGCTGCTCGGCGGCGGCGAGCCCCGCCGGGCCCGAGCCCACGACGGCGACCTTCTTCCCCGTCCGGACCACGGCCGGCTCCGGGGCGACCCAGCCCTCGGCGAAGGCGCGGTCGATGATCGAGACCTCGACGGCCTTGATCGTCACCGGATCGTCGTTGATGCCGAGCACGCACGAGCCCTCACAGGGCGCCGGGCACAGGCGGCCGGTGAACTCCGGGAAGTTATTGGTGGCGTGCAGGCGGTCGATGGCGTCCCGCCAGTGCTCGCGGTACACGAGGTCGTTCCAATCCGGGATGATGTTGCCGAGCGGGCAGCCCTGATGGCAGAAGGGGATCCCGCAGTCCATGCAGCGGGCCGCCTGCTTCTTGAGCTCGTCGGTCGGGAAGGGGAGGTAGACCTCCTTCCAGTCGTGCAGACGCTCCTCGACCGGCCGGGTCGGCCACTTCTTACGCTTGATCTCGAGGAAGCCGGTGACCTTGCCCACGGCCGCTATCCGCTGGTGGTGCCGACCAGCTCGGCGAAGGTCGGCTGGCGGCCCTCGGCGCGGGCCCGCGCCTCGGCCAGCAGCACCCGCTTGTAGTCCTTCGGCATCACCCGAACGAAGCGCGGCTGCACGTCGATCCAGCGCGCCAGGAGGTCGCGGGCGTAGGTCGAGCCCGTGTAGGTCACGTGGCGCTGGATGAGCTCGCGCACGAGCGTGATGTCCTCCGCCTGGTCGAGGGGACCGAGCTCGACCATGCCGAGATTGCACCGGCGCTTGAAGTCGCCGTCGACGTCGAGCACGTAGGCGACGCCGCCCGACATGCCGGCCGCGAAGTTGCGCCCGCTGACGCCCAGGACCACCACGCGGCCACCGGTCATGTACTCGCAGCCGTGGTCGCCGATGCCCTCCACCACGGCGTACACGCCGCTGTTGCGCACGGCGAAGCGCTCGCCCGCGAGGCCGCGCACGTAGGCCTCGCCGGAGGTCGCGCCGTAGAGGGCGACGTTGCCGATGACGATGTTGTGCTCGGGCACGAACGTCGCCTGGCGGGGCGGGAAGACGACCAGGCGTCCGCCCGAGAGGCCCTTCCCCCAGTAGTCGTTGGCGTCACCCTCGAGGGTGAAGCTCACGCCGCGTGGCACGAAGGCGCCGAACGACTGCCCGGCCGAGCCGCGAAAGTGGACCTTGATCGTGTCGTCGGGCAGGCCGTCGCCGCCCCACCGCGAGGTGATCTCGTAGCCCAGCGTGGTGCCGACGGTGCGGTTCACGTTCCGGATCGGCAGGCTCAGCGCGATCGGCTTGCCGTGGTCGATCGCCTCGCGGCAGGCCGGGATGAGCGTCGTCTGGTCGAGGGAGCGCTCCAGTCCGTGGTCTTGGACCGTCACGCAGCGGCGGGCGACGTCGGGCGGCATCGCCGGGGCGTGGAGGATCGACGACAGGTCGAGCCCCTTGGCCTTCCAGTGCTCGACGGCGGGCTTGAAGTTCAGCCGGTCCACGCGGCCGATCATCTCGGCCATCGAGCGGAAGCCGAGAGCCGCCATCGACTCGCGCACCTCCTGGGCGATGAACCGGAAGAAGGTCGTGACGAACTCCGGCTTGCCGGCGAAGCGCCGGCGCAGCTCGGGGTCCTGGGTGGCGACGCCGACCGGGCACGTGTTGAGGTGGCAGACGCGCATCATGATGCAGCCCATCACCACCAGCGGCGCGGTGGAGAAGCCGAACTCCTCGGCGCCGAGCAGGGCCGCGATGACGACGTCGCGGCCCGTCTTCATCTGGCCGTCGACCTGCACGATGATCCGGTCGCGCAGCTTGTTCAGCACGAGGACCTGCTGGGTCTCGGCCAGGCCGAGCTCCCACGGCACGCCGCCGTGCTTGATCGACGTCAGCGGGGAGGCGCCGGTGCCGCCGTCGTGGCCCGAGATCAGCACGACGTCGGCGTGGGCCTTGGCGACGCCGGCCGCCACGGTGCCGACGCCGACCTCGGCGACGAGCTTCACGTGGATGCGCGCCCTCGGGTTCGCGTTCTTCAGATCGTGGATCAGCTGGGCCAGGTCCTCGATCGAGTAGATGTCGTGGTGCGGGGGCGGGGAGATGAGCCCCACGCCCGGCGTCGCGAAGCGCACCTTGGCGATCCACGGGTAGACCTTGTGGCCGGGCAGCTGGCCGCCCTCGCCGGGCTTCGCCCCCTGGGCCATCTTGATCTGCAGGTCGTCGGCGTTGACGAGGTACTCGCTCGTGACGCCGAAGCGGGCCGAGGCGACCTGCTTGATGGCGCTCCGTCGCCAGTCGCCGTTGGGATCGCGCCGGTAGCGCGCCGGGTCCTCGCCGCCCTCGCCGGTGTTCGACTTGCCGCCGATCCGGTTCATCGCGATGGCCAGGGTCTCGTGGGCCTCCTGGCTGATGGAGCCGTACGACATGGCGCCGGTGGCGAACCGCTTGAGGATCGCCTCGACCGGCTCCACCTCGTCGAGCGGCACCGGTGGCCCACCCGGCGTGACGTCGATGAGGCCGCGCAGCGTCGCGAGCTGCCGGCTCTGGTCGTCGACGAGCCGGGTGTACTCGCGGAAGATCCGTTCCTGGCCGGCCCGCGTGGCGTGCTGCAGCTTGAAGACCGTGTCCGGGTTGAAGAGGTGGTACTCGCCGTCGCGCCGCCACTGGTACTCGCCGCCCCACTCGAGGTCGGCGCGCCCGCTCGGGCGGGCCGGGAAGGCGGCCTCGTGGCAGCGCCGCACCTCCTCGGCGATGACCTCGACGCCGATGCCGCCGACCCGGGACGGGGTGCCGGTGAAGTAGCGGTCGACCACCGCCCGGTCGAGGCCGATGGCCTCGAAGATCTGCGCGCCGCAGTAGCTCTGCAGCGTCGAGATCCCCATCTTGGCCATGACCTTGAGGATCCCCTTGTTCAGCGCCTTGATGTAGTTGCGGATGGCCTTGGGCCGGTCGACGTCCGTGAGCAGGCCCTGGGCGATCATGTCGTCGAGCGTCTCGAAGGCCACCCACGGGTTCACCGCGCCGGCGCCGTACCCGATGAGCAGGCACACGTGGTGCACCTCGCGGGCGTCGCCGGTCTCCACGACGAGGCCGCAGCGGGTCCGCTCACCCCGCGCGACGAGGTGGTGGTGGACGGCGGCGGTGGCCAGCAGGCTCGGGATGGCCGCGCGCTCGCCGGTGACCCCACGGTCGGACAGGATGAGGATGTTGTGGCCGGCGGCGATGGCCTCGCTGGCGCGCTTCTGCAGGGCCACGAGCGCCCGCTCGAGGCCGGGGGCGCCCTCGGCGACGGGGTAGAGCATCGGCAGGGTCACCGACCGGAACCAGGGGTGGTCCACGTGACGGAGCTTGGCGACCTCCTCGTTCGTGAGCACGGGGTCGGGGATCACGATCTGCCGGCACGACTCCGGCGTGGGCCGGAGCAAGTTGCCCTCGGGGCCGACCGTCGACTCCATGGAGGTCACGAGCTCCTCGCGGATCTGGTCGAGCGGCGGGTTCGTGACCTGGGCGAAGAGCTGCTTGAAGTAGTCGTAGAGCGGCCGCGGCCGGTTGGAGAGCACGGCCAACGCCGTGTCGGTGCCCATCGAGCCGATCGGCTCCTCGCCGTGCTTGGCCATGGGCCCCAGCAGCAATCTCAGATCTTCGTGTGTGTAGCCGAAGGCGATCTGGCGGGCTAGCACGGCCTCGTGATCGGGCGCCGGCAGCGCGTGCGCGGGCAGGTCGGCGATGCGCACGACGTTGTCGCGGAGCCAGTCGGCGTAGGGGTGCTCCGCCGCCAGCCGGCTCTTGATCTCCTCGTCGTCGATGATCCGCCCCTGGGCGGTGTCGACGAGGAAGATCTTGCCGGGGTGCAGGCGCTCCTTGAGCGCGATCTGCTCGGGCGGGATGTCCAGCACGCCCACCTCGGAGGCCATCACGACCATGCCGTCGGTGGTGACGTAGTAGCGGGAGGGCCGGAGGCCGTTGCGGTCGAGGACGGCGCCGATGACGGTGCCGTCGGTGAACGCGATCGACGCCGGGCCGTCCCACGGCTCCATCAGCGAGGCGTGGAATTCGTAGAACGCCCGCCGCTCGGCGCTCATCGACTCGTGGTTCTGCCACGGCTCGGGGATCATCATGAGGATCGCGTGCGGCAGCGAGCGTCCGTTCATGACGAGGAACTCGAGCACGTTGTCGAAGGTCGCCGTGTCGCTGAGCCCGTCGCGGGTGACCGGCAGCACCTTGGGGAGGTCGTCGCCCAGCAGCTCGGAGGCGCACAGGGCCTCGCGCGCGCGCATCCAGTTGATGTTGCCGCGCAGCGTGTTGATCTCGCCGTTGTGGGCCACGTAGCGGTAGGGGTGGGCCAGGGGCCACGACGGGAACGTGTTGGTGCTGAACCGCTGGTGCACGAGGGCCAGCGCCGACTCCATGTCGGGGTCGACGAGGTCGGGGTACATCGACTCGAGCTGGTCGGCGCTGAGCATGCCCTTGTAGATGAGCGTGTTGCAGGACAGACCCGGCACGTAGGCGAACGTCTTGTCGGGGATGTCGAGCCCGATCATCGCCTTCTCGAACAGGCGCCGGATCACGTACAGCTTGCGCTCGAAGTGCGCCCGGTCCCGGACGCCGGGGCCCCGCCCCACGAAGACCTGCTTGATGGTCGGCTCCACCGAGACCGCGCTGGCCCCGAGCAGCCGGTCGTCGGTCGGCACGTCGCGCCAGCCGAGCAGCGTCTGGCCCTCCTCCTCGACGATCGAGTGGAACAGGGCGCGGACCTTGTCGGCCTGCATCGGCTCGCGGGGCAGGAAGACCAGGCCGGCGCCGTACTCGCCCGCCGCCGGCAGCGTCAGCCCACGGGCGGCACACTCGCGGCGCAGGAACCGATCGGGCATCTGCACGAGGATGCCGGCCCCGTCCCCGGTGTTGGGCTCGCACCCGCAGGCGCCCCGGTGCAGGAGGTTGATCAGGACCTGGAGCGCCTTGCGTACGATCGCGTGCGACTTTCGCCCCTGGACGTCCACGACGAAACCGACGCCGCAGGAATCGTGCTCGTGGGCGGGATCGTAGAGGCCCTGCTGCTCCATCGCGACATCCCCTTTGATGAGGGTTCCCTCTCTGTTGCGACGATTCCTTGTGAAGAGTTGCACGATACTACTCGCGCCGTCAGCATTAGTCATTACGGAAAATTCATATTCCGGGTATCAGTGTGGCTAATGGTGTAGACTCGGCCCGTGCACCTGGAAACGCTGCGCCTCTACTGCGACGTGGTGCGACTTCGGTCCTTCTCGCGCGGGGCCGAGGAGAACTTCGTGTCCCAGTCCGCGGCCAGCCAGGCCGTGCAGCAACTCGAGGGGCAGCTCGGCGTGGCCCTCATCGATCGCACGAAGCGTCCGTTCGTCGTGACCCGCGAGGGCGAGGCGTTCTATGCGGCGGCGCGCGGCATCCTCGAGTCGTGGGAGAAGGCCAAGACGGAGGTCGCCGCGGTGAAGGCCCGGGTGGACGGCACGGTCCGCGTGGCCGCCATCTACTCGGTGGGTCTCCACGACATGAGCCGCCCGATGCAGCAGTTCATGTCCCTCTACCCGCAGGCGCGCGTGCAGCTCGAGTGCCTGCACCCCCACAAGGTCGTGGAGGCGGTGATCACCGGGACGGTCGACCTCGGCGTCATGTCGTATCCGCCGGCGGAACGGGCGCTGAGCGTCGTGCCGCTGCGCGAGGAACCCATGGCGCTCGTGTGCCATCCGAACCACCGCCTCGCGCGTCGGCGCGTCGTCATGCCGACCGAGCTGACCGGCGAGGCGTTCGTGGCGTTCGATCCGGGGCTCACCATCCGCAAGGCCATCGACCGGGCGCTGCGCCAGCACAACGTGCGCGTGAACCTCGTGATGGAGTTCGACAACATCGAGACGATCAAGCAGGCGATCATCATCGCCGCCGGGCTCAGCATCCTGCCGCGCCACACGGTGCAGAAGGAGGCGTCGATCAAAACGCTGGCCGTCGTGGACGTGGCGATGCCGGACCTCGTGCGGCCCGTGGGGATCGTGCATCGCCGCCACAAGCCGCTGACGCCGACCGCCGCCCGCTTCGTGCAGATGCTGCAAGAGCCGGCCGAGTCGTCCGTCGTCCCGTCCCGCGGCGCCGTGGCCGAGGCCGCCCACGTTGGATCGCGAACGCCGTGACCGGCCGGCCCCCGCCGACGGCGGGGCCTCCGGCCGTGGGAGGTGACCCATGGCGGACTTCGACGAGATGGATCCGGACGTCGAGCGCGAGCTGCACGAGATCCGCGGCGCGCTCCTGAACGACGCGATCGCGGTCCTCGGCCCCGCCGAGCCCATCTGCCTCCGGGAGAACGCCACCGTGCAGGAGGCGATCGAGCGGATGCTCGCGCACCGTCAGGCCGGCGTGCTGGTGGTCGACGGCGAGGGGCGCCTAGCGGGCATCTTCACCGAGCGCGACGTGCTCACGCGGGTCGCCGGCCGCGGTCGGGACCCGCGCGACACGCGCCTGGACGCGGTGATGACCCGCGAGCCCGAGGCGCTGCGGCCCGGCGATCGCGTGGCCTACGCGGTCCACTGCATGAGCGTCGCGGGGTACCGGACCGTCCCCCTCGTGGACGCGGCCGGCCGGCCGCTGGGTGTGGTCACCGTGAGCGATGTGATCCGCTGGCTGGCGGGCCTCTTTCCCGAGGCCGTGCTCAATCTCCCGCCCCGGGACTCGCTCAAGCGGCCGCACGAGATGGACGCGGGCTAAGCCGGTGATATACCTTGCCTCGGTCACGCCCCTCCGATAAGATCAGTTACGCCCTGCCGACGCCGCGCCGGTACTCCGCCGGCCGGCCGACTCAGTGGTTTTCCCGAGCCTCAACCGGTGTCGGGAGGCGGTGTGCGCAGCGGGGGGATCGGGCCTCGAGACCGAGGCCGATGAACGGCTCACAAACGCGAGAGAGGGAGATCCGATGAGTGAGACGGCCACACCCGTCAAGGGAGCCGGGAAGGTCCGCAAGGAGCTGGATCGGGCGGTGATCCGGTTCGCGGGCGATTCCGGCGACGGGATGCAGCTGACGGGCGAGCAGTTCACCACCGAGTCGGCATGGGCCGGCAACGACCTCGCGACGCTGCCCAACTTCCCCGCGGAGATCCGCGCCCCCGCCGGCACGCTCTTCGGGGTGTCGAGCTTCCAGCTGCAGTTCGGCAGCCAGCGTGTCTACACCCCCGGCGACCGGCTCGACTGCCTGGTGGCGATGAACCCGGCCGCGCTGAAGGTGCACCTGAGCGACCTCAAGCCGGGCGGGCTGCTCATCGTGAACACGGCCGCGTTCGAGAAGCGCAACCTCGACAAGGCCGGCTACGCCGCCAACCCGCTCGACGACGCCGCGCTGGCCGAGCGCTACCGGCTGCACAAGGTCGACATGAGCGGCCTCACGCACAAGGCCATCGCCGACCTCAAGCTCGACACGAAGGAGAAGGACCGGACCAAGAACTTCTTCGCGCTCGGGCTCGTGTCGTGGATCTACACGCGGCCGCTCGAGCCGACGCTCGACTGGATCAACAAGCGGTTCGCGAAGAACGTGGCGATCGCCGAGGCCAACACCCGCGTGCTCAAGGCGGGCCACGCCTTCGGCGAGACGGCGGAGTTCTTCGAGGAGTCCTACCGGGTCGAGCCGGCCGAGATGGCGCCGGGCCTCTACCGCGCGATGACGGGGAACCGGGCGCTGGCCTGGGGCCTCCTGGCCGCGGCCCAGCGGTCGACGCTGCCCGTCGTGTACGGCGCCTATCCGATCACGCCAGCGTCGAGCGTCCTCGAGGAGCTCGCGCTGCACAAGCGCTTCCGGGTGCGCACCATCCAGGCCGAGGACGAGATCGCGGCGGTGACGGCCGCCATCGGGGCCGCGTTCGGCGGCGCGATCGGCGTGACGTGCTCGAGCGGGCCCGGCATCGCGCTCAAGGGCGAGGCCATCGGCCTGGCCGTCACGGCGGAGCTGCCGCTGGTCATCCTCAACATCCAGCGCGCCGGGCCGTCGACGGGCATGCCGACGAAGACCGAGCAGGCCGACCTCATGCAGGCGCTCTACGGCCGCAACAGCGAGTCGCCGATCGTCGTGCTCGCGCCGGCTACGCCGGGTGACTGCTTCTACATCGCCTACGAGGCGGTCCGCATCGCCGTGAAGTACATGGTCCCGGTCATGGTCCTCTCCGACGGCTTCCTGGCCAACGGCTCGGAGCCGTGGCTCATCCCCGATCCGGCCACGCTGCCGCCCCTCGACGTGACGTTCCGGACGGAGACGGAGGGCTTCTTCCCGTACCTGCGCGACCCCGCCACCTTGGCGCGGCCGTGGGTGAAGCCGGGCACGCCGGGGCTGGAGCACCGCATCGGCGGCATCGAGAAGCAGGACGTCACCGGCAACATCTCCTACGATCCCGAGAACCACGACCACATGGTCCGCACGCGCGCGGAGAAGGTGCGGCGGGTGGGGCAGGAGATCCCGCCGACGTCGATCAACGGCCCCGCCACCGGCGACCTGCTGGTCGTCGGCTGGGGCGGCACCTACGGGTCCATCACCGCCGCGGTCGAGCGGGCGCAGGCGGCCGGGCAGTCGGTCGCCTCGATCCACCTGCGTCACCTCAACCCGCTGCCGCCTGACCTCGGCCACATCCTGCGCGAGTACCGGAAGGTCCTCGTGCCCGAGATCAACAGCGGCCAGCTCGTGCGGGTGCTGCGGGCGGAGTACCTCGTGGACGCCGTCGGCTTCAACCGCGTGCGCGGTCTGCCGCTGGCGAGCGAAGACATCCTGGACGCCATCAACCAACTCACCGGGAGCCAGAAATGAGCCCGACCGGGGCGGACGCGGCAGCCCCCAAGTACACGAAGAAGGACTTCGAGTCCGACCAGGACGTGCGCTGGTGCCCCGGCTGCGGGGACTACGCGATCCTGAGCGCGGTCCAGAAGTCGATGCCCGACCTCGGCATCCCCAAGGAGAACATCGTGTTCATCTCGGGTATCGGCTGCTCCAGCCGGTTCCCGTACTACATGAACACCTACGGGTTCCACACGATCCACGGCCGCGCGCCGGCGATCGCCACGGGGCTGAAGGTCGCGCGCCCCGAGCTGAAGGTGTTCGTGGTCACCGGTGACGGCGACGGGCTGTCGATCGGCGGCAACCACATGCTGCACGTGCTGCGGCGGAACGTGGACGTCACGGTCCTGCTCTTCAACAACCGCATCTACGGCCTCACCAAGGGGCAGTACTCGCCGACGAGCGAGCTGGGGAAGGTGACCAAGTCCACCCCGCTCGGGTCGGCCGACCGGCCCATCAACCCGCTCGCGTTCGCGCTGGGCTGCGGCGCGACCTTCGTGGGCCGCACCGTCGATCGCAACATCCCGCACATGGACGAGATGCTGAAGCGGGCGGCGGCGCACCGGGGCACCGCATTTCTGGAGATCCTCCAGAACTGCAACGTGTACAACGACATGGCCTGGAAGGTGCTCTACGACAAGGAGTCGAAGGTGATGTACGAGCTTCGGCTCCAGCACGGCAAGCCGCTGCTGTTCGGTCCGCCCGATGCGCGCAAGGCCGTGGTGATGGACGGCGTGATCCCCAAGGTCGTCGACCCGGCGAGCGTGCCCGAGAGCGCGCTCTGGATCCACGACGAGAAGAACGTGAACGCGGCCAAGCTGCTCGCCGACCTGTTCGCGCCCGACTTCCCGGTCCCGGTCGGAGTGCTCGCGGACGTCGAGGCACCCATCTACGAGGACGTGATGCTCGAGCAGGAGCGCCGCGCCCTCGCCGATCGCGGCGCCGGCGACATCGCGAAGCTGCTGACGTCCGGCGATACGTGGAGAATCAGCCCGGAGGGGGGCTAACGCCCCCGCTTCCGGCGGTCGTCGCGCGCCTAACCGGCGCGCTCCTCCCTGCCTCCCCCCGTTCGAAGAAGATTGCGGCGGCAAAGCCGCCGCGCGAAGCGGTCGTTTCCCTCCCGTTCTCGCTGCGTCGGGGTACACTGCTCCCTGGCATGGCGCTGACTCCGGAGTGTGTCGCGGAGCTCGAGAGGATCCTGGGGCCGGGAGCGCTCGTGCTCACCGTCGAGGGGCGGATGGTGTACGAGTGCGACATGCACACGTTCTACAAGGGCGCGCCGGACGCGGTGGCGCTTCCTGTGCGCACCGAGCAGGTGCAGGCCATCGTGAAGGTGTGCCGCGAGGCGCGCGTGCCGATCGTGCCGCGCGGCTCGGGGACTGGGCTCATCGGCGGAGCGATGGCGCCGCAGGGCGGCGTCATGGTGTCGATGAACCGCATGGGGGCGATCCTCGAGGTCGACCTCCCGAACCGCTGCGCGACGGTCCAGCCCGGGCTCATCAACCTGTGGCTCTCGAACGCGGTCCGCGAGCGCGGCTGGTTCTTCGCACCGGACCCCTCGAGCCAGATGGTGTCGTCGATCGGTGGCAACGTGTCGACGAACGCCGGCGGGCCGCATTGCCTGAAGTACGGCATCACGACCAACCACGTGCTCGGCCTCGAGATCGTCACCGGCACCGGCGACCTCGTGCAGATCGGCGGCAAGACCGTCGACCGGCCCGGCTACGACCTCACCGGCGTCGCCGTCGGCTCCGAGGGGACGTTCGGTCTGGTTACGGCGATCACGGTACGGCTCACGCACCTCCCCGAGGCCGTGAAGACGGTGCTCGCCGCGTTCCGGACGGTCGTCGCCGCCTCGGAGACCGTCTCGGCGATCATCGCCTCGGGCATGGTGCCGGCGGCGCTCGAGATGCTCGACGAGGCGATCATCGCGGCGATCAACGCGGGCACCGGCGCCGGCTATCCGGAGGGGGCAGGGGCGGTGCTGCTGATCGAGCTCGACGGTCCGCGGGCCGAGGTCGAGGCCCAGGCCGACCGCGCGGCCGTGATGTGCCGTGAGCGCGGTGCGCTATCGGTGAGCGTGGCCCGCGACGAGGCCGAGCGCGCGCTCCTGTGGAAGGGCCGCAAGGAGGCGGCGGGCGCCGTGGGCCGTCTCACCGCCGCCTACCTGCTGCAGGACGCGGTGGTCCCGCGCTCGAAGCTGCCGCAGATCATGCGCGAGATGGTGGCGATCGGCGAACGCTACGGTCTGCGCATCGCCAACGTCTTCCACGCCGGGGACGGCAACCTGCACCCGATGATCTGCTACGACGACCGCAACCCTGACGAGCTGCAGCGTGCGACCGAAGCCAACGAGGCGCTGTTGCGGGCGTGCATCACGCTGGGCGGCACCGTCACCGGCGAGCACGGCAACGGGCTCGACAAGTGCAAGAACCTCCCGCTGCAGTACGGCGAGGCCGACCTGAACTTCATGTACCGGCTCCGCCGCGTGTTCGACCCGGACCACCTCATGAACCCCGGCAAGCTGTTGCCCTCGCATCCGGCGTGCGGCGAGGGGTTCCGCCCGCGGCGGCCGGTACTGCCGGCGGGCACGTGGGTGTGAGCGTCACGGCCCGCGGACTGGGCGGGGCGCTGGCCGCGATCGTCGGCCCGGCGGGCGTGCACGACGCGCCGGCGGCGCGCGCCGCCGCGGCGATCGACGGCCGTGAGCCGCAGTGGGTGGTGCGGCCCCGCAGCCTCGACGAGACGGCGGCCGTCGTGGCGCTGGCCCACGACGAGCGGCTGGCGGTCGTCCCGCGCGGCAGCGGTGCTGCGCTCACGCTCGGCGTTCCCCCCGAGCGCGTGGACGTGGTGCTGGACCTCGCCGGCCTCGACGCGATCCTCGAGCACAACCCCGAGGACATGACGGTCACCGTGCAGGCCGGCGTCACCGCCGGCGCCCTCGCGGCCCGCCTGGCCGCGGACCGGCAGACGCTGCCGATCGACCCGGCCGGCTGGCACGCCCGGACGCTCGGCGGCATCGCGGCGACGGCGGCGAGCGGGCCGCTGCGCTTGCGGTACGGCACGCTGCGCGACCTCCTCCTGGGCGTCCGCTTCGTGCAGGCCGACGGCGTCGTGACCTGGGGCGGCGCCCGCGTGGTGAAGTCGGTGAGCGGCTACGACGTGCCCAAGCTGCTCGTCGGCTCGCTGGGCACGCTGGCGGTCATCGGCGAGCTCACCCTGCGGCTGCATCCGCTGCCCGAGGCGGAGGTGACGTGCTTCCTGCCCGTGGCCAGCGTGGAGGTCGCGCAGGAGCTCACCGCCGCCATCGTCGACTCCACGCTGCAGCCACGACGCGTGGAGCTGCTCGACGGCGCCGCACTGGTCGCGAGCGGGCTCCCGGTGGGTCCCGGCGGCCTCGTCGTCTCCTTCGGCAGCGTGCCGGCGGCCGTGCGGGCCCAGCAGGCGATCGTCACTGGCCTCGCCGCCCGCGCCGGCGCGCGGGCGGAGACGCTGGGGCCGGGGTTCTGGGCGACCTACGATCGGATGCTCGCGCGCATGGGCGGCACGATCCTGAGAATCAGCACGCCGGCGTCGCGCCTGGCGATGACGCTGCGCGAGGCGCGCTCGGTCCTGGCCGGCGGGCGCGATCTCGTCGCGACCGCCTGCGCCCCGCTGGGACTCATCCGCGTGGCCATCGGGCAGGGGGATCCCGCCGCGCTGGCCACGGGGATCGAGCGCCTGCGAGCGTCCCTCGCGGCCGCCGACGGCAGCGTCGTCGTGGAGCGCGGTGCGGTCGGGCTGCGCACGAGCGTCGATCCGTGGGGACCGGTGCCGGCGCCGGCGCTCGCGCTCATGCGCGGGCTCAAGCAGGAGTTCGACCCCGCGGGCACGCTCAACCCCGGCCGCTTCGTCGGGGGCATCTGATGGCGACCACCCCGGCGCTGACCGACGCCGACACGCTGACCATGCTCCGCACGTGTGTGCACTGCGGCATTTGCCTGCCGCAGTGCCCGACCTATCGCGTGCTCGGCGAGGAGATGGACTCCCCACGGGGCCGCATCTATCTGATGCGGGCCGTGGCCGAGGGCCGCCTGGAGCCCACGCCGACCTACCAGCGGCACCTCGACCTCTGCCTCGGCTGCCGAGCGTGCGAGACCGCGTGCCCGGCCGGCGTGAAGTTCGGCACGCTGCTGGAGACCGCGCGCGCGGACGTCGCGCGGCGCGGCCGGCCGTCGGCGCAGAGCCGGGTCACCTCGTTGCTATTCCGTCTCCTGCCCAATCCCGACCGTCTCGGTGCCGCCTTCGGCCTGGCCCGGCGCTACCGCCGCTCGGGGCTGCAGCGGCTGGTGCGGGGCAGCCGGCTGCTCGGTGCCTTCCCGCGCCTCGCGGCGATGGACGCGCTGCTGGAGCAGGTGCCGGACGAGGCCGCGTTGCCCGAGTACGTGCCGGCCCGCGGCAAGGCGCGCGGACGGGTCGCCATGCTCGCGGGCTGCGTGCAGCGCTATCTCTTCCACGACGTCAATCGCGACACCGTGCGGCTGCTGTCGCTGGCGGGCTGGGACGTCCTGGTCCCGCGCGGGCAGGCCTGCTGCGGCGCGCTCGATCTGCACGCCGGGCACGTCGACGCGTTCCGGGAGCGCGCGCGGGCGCTGACGGCGGCCTTCCCGGAGGACGTCGACTACGTCGTGACGAACGCGGCCGGGTGCGGCTCGGCCCTGCGCGACTACGGCCACTGGCTCCCGGGCTCGGCGCGACTGGCGGGCAAGGTCCGCGACGTGACGGAGCTCCTCGTCGACGCCGAGCTGCCGCTGACCTCGCTGCCGATCACGGTGACCTATCACGACGCCTGTCACCTGGCCCACGGCCAGGGGGTGCGCGCGGCGCCGCGCGCACTGCTGGCGCGCATCCCGGGGCTGCACCTCGTCGAGCTGCGCGAGAGCGACCTCTGCTGTGGCAGCGCCGGTGTCTACAATATCCTCGAGCCGGAGATGGCCGATCGCCTCCTCGATCTCAAGCTCGCGCGCATCGCCGAGACCGGCGCGCGGATCGTGGTCGCCGGCAACCCCGGCTGCCTCCTGCAGCTCGCCAAGGGCGCCCGCGCGGCCGGCCTGGATCTGGAGATCGTGCACCCGGTGACGCTGCTGGCCCGGGCGGCCCGCCTGGAGATGCCGTGAAGATCCGCCTGCGCGACCACGCGCGGTTCTCGGCCGACCGCATGGCGAAGATCACGCTCGGCGCCACCGCGCGCGTGCACCTCGACCTCTACGCGCTCGAGCCGGGCCAGGCCCAAAAAGTCCACACCCACGACGACCAGGACAAGGTCTACGTCGTACTCGAGGGGCGCGGCCGCTTCACCGTCGGGGACACCGAGGAGACGCTCGAGTCGGGCGAGGCCATCGTGGCCGCCGCCGGCGCCGCCCACGGGGTCGTCAACGACTCGGGCGCGCGCCTCCTGCTGCTCGTGCTCGTGTCACCGCCGCCGCCGCACGCGTGACACCGCCCGCCCGCGTCGCCTTCATGGTCACCTGTCTGGGGGACATGTTCTATCCCGAGGTCGGCGAACGTATCGTGCGGCTGCTGCGGGCGCTGGGCGTCGCGGTGGATTTCCCCGCCGGCCAGACGTGCTGCGGGCTGCCGCTCTTCAACTCCGGCTACCACGCCGACGCGGCCGCGGTGGCCCGGCGCACCGTCGCGCTGTTCCGGGGCGCCGAGGCCGTGGTGGTGCCCTCGGGATCGTGCGCGTGGATGGTCAAGCACGAGTACCCGGGGCTCCTGACCGACCCCGAGGATCGGCGCGCCGCTGAGCAGCTGGCGGGCCACACCCACGAGCTCTCGCAGTTCCTCGTCCGGCGGCTCGGCCGGCGCCGGTTCCGCAGCGCGGTGGGCGGTCGCCTGACGTACCACGACTCCTGCCATCTGCTGCGTGGCCTGCACGAGTCGGAGAGCCCGCGCGCGCTCCTGCGCGAGCTGACCGGCGCCGAGTTCGTGGAGCTGCCCGGTGCCGACGAGTGCTGCGGCTTCGGGGGCTCGTTCTCGGTCCGGCTGCCCGAGGTGTCGACCGCGATCCTCGACAAGAAGCTGGCCAGCGTCGAGGCCAGCGGCGCCGACTGCGTGGTCGCGTGCGACGCGGGCTGCCTCATGCAGATGCGGGGCGGCCTGTCACGCCGCGGCTCCCGCGTGCGCGCCGTCCACCTGGCCGAGGTGCTGGGAGAGGCCCAGTGAGCGAGGCGCCGCCGGCCACGCCGCTGCGCGAGCGCGCCGGCCGGGCACTGCAAGATACGTTTCTCCAAGAGGCGCTGACGATCGCGACGACCAAGTTCATCGGGCTGCGCCGAGAGGCGTTCGACGAGTTCCCCGAGGGCGAGGCCCTGCGCGACCGGGCCCGGGCCATCAAGGAGGCGACCCTCCAGCACCTCGACCAGCACCTCGAGCGACTGATCGACAACGTCGAGCGCCGCGGCGGTCACGTCCACTACGCGACGACGGCGGAGGAGGCCCGGGCGATCGTGCTCGACATCGCCCGGCGGACGGGCGCGCGCATGGCGGTGAAGTCGAAGTCGATGGCGACGGAGGAGATCCACCTCAACGAGGCCCTCGAGGCGGCGGGGATCACGCCGGTCGAGACCGACCTCGGCGAGTACATCATTCAGCTCGCCCACGAGCGGCCCTCGCACATCATCGCGCCGGCCATCCACAAGACGAAGGGGCAGGTGGCCGAGCTGTTCGCCCGCGAGCTCAAGCGCGAGACCCAGCCGGACCCCGAGGTGCTCACGCGCATCGCCCGGGCCGAGCTGCGCGAGAAGTTTCTAGAAGCCGACCTGGGGATCAGCGGCGCCAACTTCGGTGTCGCCGACACCGGCACCGTCGTGCTCGTCACCAACGAGGGCAACGGCCGCATGGTGACCTCGCTGCCGCGCGTCCACGTGGCCGTGATGGGCGTCGAGAAGGTCATCCCGTCGATGACCGACCTCGCCGTGTTCCTGGCCATCCTCGCCAAGAGCGCGACCGGCCAGAAGCTCTCCGTGTACACGTCCCTCGTCAACGGGCCACGGCGGGGCGGCGAGCTCGAGGGCCCCGAGGAGTTCCACCTCGTCCTGCTCGACAACGGCCGCATCCGTCAGATCGCCGGCCCCCTGCGGGAAGCGCTCGACTGCCTGCGCTGCGGGGCCTGCCTCAACGTGTGCCCCGTCTACCGGCAGATCGGCGGCCACGCCTACGGCTACACGTACCCGGGCCCCATCGGCATCCTGCTGACCGCCATGCTGAACGGCTCAGAGTCGGTCCGCGACCTGGCCCACGCCTCGTCGCTGTGCGGTGCCTGCGCCGACGCCTGTCCGGTGCGCATCGACATTCCGCGCATGCTGATCGAGCTGCGGAAGGAGGTCGGGGAGCGCCGGATCGCGCCGTGGTCGGAGCGCGTCGTCTTTGCGGGCTTCGGCCGGCTGCTCCAGCGCCCGGCCCTGTACCGGCTGGCCGCGCGCGTGGGCCGCGCGCTGCAGCGCCCGTTCGTGCGCCACGGTGCGATCCGCGGCCTGCCGGCCTTCTTCGGGCACTGGACGCGTACCCGCGACCTGCCGCCGATCGCCGCCCGCACCTTCCAGGAACGCTGGGCCGAGCTGGAGCGAGAGGGGCGCCGGTGACGACGCGCGCCGAGTTCCTGCGACGGATCCGCACCGAGATGGGTCGCACGGCCGGGCTCTTTCCGGCCGAGACCGCCGCCCGGCCGACGCGGCCACGGGAGCGCCTCGAGATCCTGCGCCGCGAGCTGTCGGAGCGCTGGCCCCAGAACCTCGAGCGCTTCCGTCACGAGTTCGAGCGCGTCGGCGGCGTGCTGCACCGCGTGGCGACGGCGGCGGAGGTCCCCGACGCCGTGGCCCGCGTCGCCCAGGAGCGCGGCATGCGCCGAGTCGTCGCCTGGCACGCGGACGCGCTCGGCCTCGACGTCGCGGGGCCGCTGGCCGCGCGTGGCCTCGAGACGAGCGCCGCCCCGGGCGGGGAGGTCGCCGCCGCCGAGCGCGAGCACCGCCGGGCCGTGGCGGCCGCCGCCGACCTCGGCGTGACCGGTGTGGACCTGGCGATCGCCGAGACCGGCACGCTGGTCGTGCTCTCGGGCGCGGGCCGACCGCGGTCAGCCTCGCTGCTGCCGGCGTGCCACGTCGCCGTCTTCGACCGTGACGCGCTCGTCGAGTCGCTCGCGCACGCCGGGCTCGCGCTCGAGGCCTGGCACGACGGTGCGGCGCCGGAGTGGCGAGGCGCCTCGATCAACTTCATCACGGGCCCGAGCCGTACCGCCGACATCGAGCTGACGCTCACGCGCGGCGTGCACGGCCCCAAGGAAGTCCACGCGGTGTTCGTGGAGCAGGGGCTCGGGCCGCGACGTGGCTGAGCGTTACTTCACGCCCGAGGAGGTCGAGCGGCTGATCCCGAAACTGACCGCCAGCATGGAGCGGTTGCGGGGCGCGCAGGAAGAGGGACGCGAGTCGCAGACGTGGCTGGACGCCGAGCAGCAGCGGATCACCGTGTCGGGCGGTGGCGTCGTCGACCAGGGCGCGTGGCGGACGCGGCGGGACCGCGTCGAGGAGAGCACGCGCGTGATGCGGCAGGCGATCGAGGAGATCCAGGGCGTGGGCGGTGTCATCAAGGACCTCGGGATGGGCCTCGTCGACTTCATCCACCTACGGGACGGACGCGAGGTGAACCTCTGCTGGCGCTACGGGGAGCGGCGGATTACGCACTGGCACGGGATGGACGAAGGCTTCGCCGCGAGGAAGCCGCTCTAGTGGAGCCCGTGAGATGCAGGGGCGCGGCGGCGCGTGTGGACGGTCGTCTCCCCCGGCCACGCGCATGGCTCGCCTGTCGCCGCTGCTTGTTCGGAGCGGGGCTCGCTGCGACCCCCCATCCCCCAAAGGGGGTGGCGCGAGAGCATTCGATCGTCGGTGGCTTGCTCGCCCCACTCCGAACAAGCGCGGCGACGACGGCTCGCCATGATGCGTGGCCGGGGGAGACGACCGTCCATACGCGCCGCCGCGCCCCCGCATCTCACGGAGGTCACTAAGGTGGCTTACTCCGCGGTCTTCTTCGACTTGTTCGATACGCTGGTGCACTTCGAGCGGGAGCGGTTGCCGGAGGTGGAGATTGGGGGGAAGCGGGTGCGGTCGACGGCGGGGCACCTGCACGCGGTGCTGGCCGAGCACGTGCCGGGGATGACGCTCGAGCGGACGTATGCGGCGCTGCTCGCGTCGTGGCAGGAGGCGGAGCGGCAGCGGGCGATCGACCATCGGGAGGTCTCGGCGCAGGCGCGCTTCGCGGAGTTCTTCCGGCGGCTGGCGCTCGATCCGGCCACGCTGCCGGCGGGGCTGGACGTGGCCCTCATCGACACCCATCGAGCTCAGCTCGCCCGCGCGGCCCGGTTCCCCGCGCACTACGGCCCGCTGCTTCGACGCCTGGCGGCGCGCTACCGCCTCGCCGTCGTCTCGAACTTCGACTACACACCGACGGCCCTCACGATCCTCGACGCCGCCGGCGTGCGCGAGCTGTTCGCCGCCATCGTCGTCTCCGACGAGGTCGGCTGGCGCAAGCCGCGTCCGGACATCTTCCAGGAGGCGATCCGGCGCACCGGGGCGGAGCCGCGGGGCACCCTCTTCGTTGGCGACCGGGCCGACATCGACGTGGTAGGGGCCCATGGCATGGGGATGGACTCGGCCTGGATCAACCCGGACCGGGAGCCGCTGCCGCCGGGTATCCCGCCGCCGCTGTACGAGATCCGCGACCTCGCGGAGCTGGAGACGATCGTCGACCGCTGAGGATCGTCTGGCTCGGGTCGTGCATCCTAAGCCTGGTGGAGGAGGCGCGACGGGAATGCCCACGACACGGAAGGTCATCATCATCGGATCGGGTCCGGCCGGCTACACCGCCGCCATCTATGCCGCCAGGGCCAACCTCGCCCCTCTCATGATCTCGGGGCTGCAGGCGGGGGGCCAGCTCATGCTCACGACGCTCGTGGAGAACTATCCGGGCTTCGTGGATGGCGTGATGGGCCCCGAGCTGATGGAGACGATGCGCAAGCAGGCGGAGCGCTTCGGCACCGACATCGTCCCCGAGGACGTCACCGCCGTCGACTTCACGCGCCGGCCGTTCGTGGTGCGCGTGGGTGAGACGACCTACGAGGCCGAGACGGTCGTCATCGCCACCGGCGCGTCGGCCAAGCTGCTCGGGCTGCCGGGCGAGCGCGAGCTCATGGGCCGGGGTGTATCGACGTGCGCGACCTGCGACGGCTTCTTCTTCAAGGACCAGGACATCATGGTGGTGGGCGGCGGCGACTCCGCACTCGAGGAGGCGCTCTACCTGGCGCGGCTCGGCCGCAAGGTCGACGTCGTCCACCGGCGCGACATGCTGCGCGCCTCGAAGATCATGCAGGAGCGCGCGTTCAAGAACCCGAAGATCACCTTCGTGTGGAACAGCGTGGTCGACCGGATCGCCGATCAGGCGGCCGGGAAGCTGACGACCGCGGCCCTCCGCAACGTCAAGACCGGCGAGCTGGTCGAGCGTGCGGTCGACGGGCTCTTCGTCGCCATCGGGCACGAGCCGAACACGGCCCTGTTCCGAGGCCAGCTCGACCTGCTCGACAACGGCTACGTCAAGATCGTACCCGGCACCACGCAGACCTCGGTGCCCGGCGTCTTCGCGGCCGGCGACGTCGCCGACTTCACCTGGCGGCAGGCGGTCACCGCGGCCGGCACCGGGTGCATGGCCGCGCTCGAGGCCGAGCGCTATCTCGAGGCGACGCACCCGTGACGCGCCCGCGTCGCGGGTCCCGCTAGCGGGGCCGCGGCTGCCGCGGCAGAACCGCGTCACGCCCTTCGGCGAGCTGGTCGCCGTCCCGCAGCGCGGCGCCCTCATGGGCAACCGCGGCTGCCTGCACGACGCCCACGAGCGCATCCGGCGCGCCTGGACGGTCACGCGCTGGATCGTCTGCGTGCTGGAGTTCAAGGGGCGTCGGCGCCCCGTCATGAGGCCGGGCCACTACACCGAGCTGTTCTTTCTGGACGAGGCGACGGCGCTCGCCGCCGGCCACCGGCCGTGCGCCGAGTGCCAGCGCGAGCGCTACGTCAGCTTCCGCGAGCACTGGGCGGCGGCGCGCGGCCTCGACGGACGGCCGTCCGCGGACGACATGGACGCCGTGCTCCACGCCGAGCGGGTGGACGAGCAGGGCGGCAAGCGCACCTACCGCGAGCGACTGTCGCGGCTGCCGTCCGGCGTCGTCATCACCGAGCAGGCCGGTCACGCCCACCTCCTGCACGACGGCGCGCTGCGACCGTGGTCGGTCGCGGGCTACGGAACGGCGCGGCGCGTGTCGGGCGATCCCGAGGTCGACGTGTTGACTCCGCGCTCGATCGTCCACGCGATCGCGCGGGGCTATCCCGCCACCTGGCACGCCTCTGCCGAGAGCTGACGCGCCCTACGCGGCCCGGGCGGAGAGGTACAGGCGCCGGGTGGCGTGCTCGAAGGGGTAGGGCGCGCGGACGTCCACCGCCTCCACGCTGAACCCGGACTGCGAGGTCTGCGTCGCCAGGACCTCCGGCGAGCGCAAGTGCAGCTCGATGTCGATCGGCAGGCCCTTGTAGCTGTCGAAGCGCTGGGCGCCCTCGCCGGCGTGCACGGCCACGAGCAGGGCGCCGCCGCGGCGGAGCACGCGCCGCAGCTCGACCAGGGCGGGGCGGGGATCGGCCGTGTAGATGAGCGAGTAGAAGGCGACGGCGCCCGCGCAGGCGCCGCTCGCGAACGGCAGCGCGGTCACGTCGGCGGCGACGAAGCGCAGCGACGGATTCAGCCGTGCCGCCAGCACGACCGAGCGGGCGGAGAGATCGACGCCGACGACGCGGGCGCCGTGGTCGGCGAGGAAGCCGCCCACGTGACCGGCCGCGCCGCAGCCGACGTCGAGGACCGGGCCGGTGGGACACGTCGCGGCGAAGCCCCGGAGGCGGTCCACGTCGTAGGGCTTGCGGGAGAGCTCGTCGGCGAAGTCGGCGGCGTACTGCTCGGCGATGCGGTCGAAGGAGGCCCCGACGGGATCCGTGCTCACGTCCCGACGCGCAGTGTGGCGCCGAGGTCGCGCAGGAGCGCGACCGTGGAGAGGTACGACAGCCGGCCGGTGCGCGGGTTCTCGGACGGCACGTTGCGGACCTCGAGCTGGAACGAGCCGAACTCGCCCTCGACGCTGATGCGGTGGGTGTTGCGCGCGAGGCCGGGCACCGCGTAGATCCGGGTGGTCGTCCGCTCGGGGCCGATGCCGGCCAGCGAGAGCGCGGCGAGCACGTTCACGTTGGCCGGGAACGCCGGGCACGCCGCCGTCGCCGGCCCCTCGAAGATCAGCGTCTCTTCGCGGATTGCGTCGAGGTCGATCTTCTGCTGCACGACCCACGGCGCGCCGGCCCAGCCGGCCGGGGCCTTGCGGCTCTCCATCGTGACCGACGTGATCGGTCCCACGGCCCCGCCCTTGACGGCGTCGAGTCCCCCGATCGCGCCCGAGGGTACGAGGATGCGGCAGCCGTTGCGCTCGGCGAGGGCCACCCAGTCCGACCGCCCCAGCAGCGCCCCGCACGACAGGACGACCAGGTCGCGCCCGGCGCCGAGCGCGAGGGGGGCGATCTCCTGCAGGTGCGCCTGCGTCGAGGCCTCGACGACCACCTCGGAGGCGGCCACGAGCTCCTCGAGGGTCAGGAACGGCGCGGGCGTGCCGAGGCTCTTGAGGAAGGTCTCGGCGCGGTCGCGCGTGCGTGCGGTGGCGCCGGCGAAGCGCAGGCCGGGCAGCCCGGCGTCGAGCGCCTGGCACACGCGCGTACCGATCGCGCCCAGACCGACGACGCCAACCGCGAGCGGATGCGCGCGAGAGGGGATTCGACTCATCGGGTGACGAGCCGCATGGTATCATGCCGCAGGCCGCGAATGACGTCAGCCGGCGCACTCCGCGAGCCGCTCGAGCGGCTCTACCGCGAGTTCGACTACGGCGCGCGCGTGGCGCGCGACGCGATCGAGTTTCCCCTCCGTTACGCCGCTCCCGACGACCGCGAGATCGTCGCGCTGCTCACCGCGTGCCTGGCCTACGGTCGCGTCGACCTCTTCGGCCGCGCCCTCGAGGGTGTGCTGCGGGCGATGGCGCCGTCGCCCGCCGCGTTCGTGCGCGACTTCGACCCCGCGCGAGACGCCGGCGCATTCGCCGGCTTCGTCTATCGCTTCAACCGTCCGCGCGACCTCGTCGCGTTCTGCGTGGCGGCCCGCGATCTACTCGCCCGCCACGGCACGCTCGAGAAGGCCTTCGCGGCGGGCGATCTCGATCCGGCGGGGCCCATCGGACCCGCGCTCGAGAATTTCGCGCGCGCTTTCTGGGAGGCCGACGTGCGCGGGTGCTTCCCGCAGGGGCGCCTCTCGCGCGGCTACCGCCACCTGTTCCCGCTGCCCTCGGCCGGCGGCCCCTGCAAGCGCCTGCACCTGTTCCTGCGGTGGATGGTCCGCCGCGAGGTCCCGGACTTCGGGCTGTGGGCGTCGATCTCGCCCGCGCGCCTGCTGATGCCCATCGACACCCACGTGGAGCGGATGAGCCGCTCGATCGGCCTCACGCGCCGCCGCTCCCGCAACTGGAAGATGGCCGAAGAGATCACCGCGCGGCTGGCCCTCCTCGATCCGGCCGATCCGGTGAAGTACGACTTCGCGCTCTGTCACAAGCGGATGTCGGGCGACTGCCGCGACCGCCGCGACGCGGTCGTCTGCGCGCCCTGTGGCCTGCGCGCCGTGTGCCGCCACTGGCGCGGCCGGAGGGCGGCGCGTGGCTGACGCGCTGCTGCTCGTCGTCGGCGCCGCCGTGGGCGGTGCGCTGGCGTGGGCGCTGGTGCGCGCGCGGCTCGGGGGCGTGGCCCACGCCGAGCGCGCGGCGCTCCAGGCGCGGGTGGCCTCGCTGGAGACGCTCGCCGACGAGCTGCGCAAGCAGCTCACGCAGCGGGACCTCGAGAGCGGGGACCTCCGCGGCGCCCTCGAGACCGAGCGGACCGCGCGAGCCCAGGCGGAGGCGCGCGGGGAGGCCGCGCGGGTGTCGGTGGAGGAGCAGCGGCGTCTCCTCGACGACGCGCGCGAGCGGTTGACCGACACGTTCCGGGCGCTGTCGGCCGATGCCCTGCGGCAGAGCCAGTCGTCGCTGGTCGAGATGGCGGCGAGCCAACTCGGCCGTCGGCAGGAGGCGATCGACGCGGCCGTGCGCCCGCTGCAGGACGCCCTCACGCGCTACGAGGCCCACGTCCGGGCCCTCGAGGTCACGCGCCAGGACGCCTACGGCACGCTGAAGGAGCAGCTGCGGTCGCTCGCGAGCACGAACGCCGAGCTGCAGCGCGAGACCGGGCAGCTCGCCACCGCGCTGCGCGCGCCGAACGTGCGCGGCCGCTGGGGCGAGATCACGCTGCACCGCGTGGTGGAGCTGGCCGGCTTGACGGAGCACTGCGACTACGGCGAGCAGGTCACCGTGGAGGGCGAGGGGGGACGGCTGCGGCCCGACATGGTGGTGCACCTGCCGGGAGGCCGCGAGATCGTCGTGGACGCGAAGGTCCCGCTGGCCGCGTACCTGGAGGCCATCGGCGCCGCGACGCCGGAGGAGCGGGCCGGTGGCTTCACCCGCCACGCCGTCCAGGTACGGCAGCACATGACGACGCTGGCCGGGAAGGCGTACTGGGAGCAGTTCACGACGGCGCCCGAGCTGGTGGTGATGTTCATCCCGGGCGAGGCCTTCGTCGGCGCCGCCGTCGAGGCCGACCCGGCCCTGCTCGAGGACGGCATGGCGCGGCGGATCGTCATCGCGACGCCGACCACGCTGGTCGCGCTCCTCCGCGCGATCGCCTATGGGTGGCGCCAGGAGCGCATCGCGGGCAACGCGGCGCAGATCAGCGACCTGGGGCGCCAGCTCTACGAGCGCCTGCGGACGCTCGGCGGCCACGTCGAGGAGGTCGGCGGCGCGCTCGCGCGGGCGGTGCGCGCCTACAACAACGCGGTCGGCTCGCTGGAGACGCGCGTGCTGCCGGCGGCCCGTCGCTTCCGCGACCTCGGCGCCGCCACCGGCGACGACATCGAGACCCTCACGACGCTCGACCAGACGCCGCGCCCCCTGACCGCGCCGGAATATCCGCAGCAGCTCACGACCGGCGAGGCCGAGCCGCGTGCGGACGAGCCTCCGCCCGCGGAGGGCGGCCGCGGCGGCGTGGTATCATGACGATATTCCGTGGGGTTCGAGGAGGGTCATGACGACGATTCCGATTAAGGTGTACGGCATCAACCTTCTCGTCCGCATGATGGCCGAGGCGCCCGCCGACGTCCGCGTCAACTGCCCGAAGGGCTCGCCGATCCGCTACGGCGAGGTCGTCGCGCGCGGGGACGGGTTCGACGAGGGTGCCAATGCGTTTCGAGAGATGCCGGACACGAAGACCATCGTGGCGTTCGAGGAGAGCGCCGAGGAGGTCGAGGGTCACTACTTCTACATCGCCCTTGAGGAGTATCGCGTCATCCGGCTGGACTCGGTGATCCTGTCCTTTCCCCAGCAGTAGGGCGCGGCCCCGACGGGCCTCGACCGTGCGCCTCGCCGACGTTCTCTCCCGTGTCGACTCCGACGAGCTGATCGCCCTCACGCGCGACCTCGTGCGCATCCCGAGCGTCATTCGCCCCGGTGATCCCGCCGGGACGGAGGCCGCGGTGGCCGACCACGTCGAGCGTTGGCTGCGGCGCGAGGGCCTCGAGGTCGAGGTCCACGAGGTCGCTCCCGGCCGCCCCAACGTGCTCGGCGTGCTGGGCGACGGTGCGGCCGGTCCGACGCTGCTCCTCGAGGGCCACACCGACGTGGTGACCGAGGGCGACGCGAGCGCCTGGAGTCATCCGCCGTTCGGCGGCGACCTCGTGGACGGGCGGATCTACGGGCGCGGCAGCGCCGACATGAAGAGCGGCCTGGCCGCGGCGATGATCGCCGCCGCCGCGATCAAGCGCAGCGGCGTGCGCCTCGGCGGCCGTCTCGTCGTCGGCGCGCTCGTCGACGAGGAGGGCGGCATGATCGGCGCCCGCCACCTGTGCACGACCGCGATCGGCCGCGAGCTGTCGGCGGCGATCATCTGCGAGCCCGAGCAGAACGAGCTCTGCCTTGAGCAACGCGGCGTCGTGTGGGCCCGCGTGACGGTCCGCGGCCGCATGGCGCACGGGGCGATGCCCGAGGCCGGGGTGAACCCGATCACGGCGCTCGGCGCGCTGCTGCGCGAGGCGCCCGTGCTGGAGCGGCGGCTGCGGCGGCTGTGCCGGCGCAGCCCGCACCTGCGGCCCCCGACGGTCACGCCGACCGTGGTGCAGGCGCCGATGCACGGCGTGCCCCAGTCCAACGTCATCCCCGCCTCGGCCCAGGCCGTGCTCGACGTGCGGCTCACGCCGGGTCCCGACGCGGACATCGTTGCCAAGGAGATCGACCTCGCCTGCCAGCGCGCCATGGACGCGTGCCCGGGCGCGACGGTCGCGTGGGAGCCGGTGAACGGCTTCCGCCTGGCCACGCGCGTGGAGCGAGGCGAGCGGCTTGTGAGGGCGATGGTCCGCGGCGTGCGTCAGGCGACCGGGCGTCCTCCGCGGTTCGGCGGCGTCCCCGGCTCGACCGACGGCACGATCTTGAGGATGACCCTCGGCATTCCGATCGTGACCTGCGGCCCGGGCCACCGGCTCATCCCGCACCAGGTCGACGAGCACGTGGAGGTCGGTGAACTCGTCGACGCGGCCAGGATTTACGTCGCGTCGGCTCTGAACTTCCTCAAGTCGTGAGCCGGCCCGCTCCCCGTCTGCGCGGGATCGAGGCGTTCCCCGTCGAGCACGACGGCGAGCGCTACGTCGCGTTGCGGGATCCAGCGGGCTACACGGCCGCGGTCGTCATGCTCCCGGTCGCGCTCCTCGAGGTCCTCGCTCTGTTCGACGGCGAGCACGACGTGCGCGAGATCCAGGCGACGCTGGAGGGGGTGCACGGCGAGCGCGTACCGCGCGAGCAGCTCGAGAAGCTGATCGCCACGCTGGACGAGCACGGCTTCCTCGACAGCCCCGCGTTCGCCGAGCGGCGGGAGGCGGCGGACCGCGCGTTCCTGGCCCTGGCGAGCCGGCCCGCGACGCACGCCGGGGGCGCGTACGCCGACGACCCCGAGCAGCTCCGCGCGGCCATGGACGCGTTCTTCGCCCCGCCGGCGGGACCCGGGCCCATCGAGCCGTTCCGCGGCGGCGGCGTCAGCGGTCTGGTGGCGCCGCACATCGACTTCCACCGCGGCGGGCCGGCGTACGCCTGGGCGTACCGGGACCTCGCCGAGCGCGGCGAGGCCGACCTGTTCGTGGTCTTCGGGACCTGTCACGCGGGCATGGCCCATCCCTTCGCGCTGAGCCGAAAGGATTACGACACGCCGCTGGGGCCGGCGCGGGTCGACCAGGACTTCGTCGAGGCGCTCGCCGCCCGCTCGCGCCAGGACTGCTTCGGCTCCGAGGTCGCGCACCGCAACGAGCACTCGATCGAGTTCCAGGCCGTCTTCCTCCAGTACCTCTACGCCGGGCGCCGCGACGTCACCATCGTCCCCGTGCTGACGAGCTTCGTCCACGAGGCGCTCGCCCGCGGCGGAGGGCCGGAGGACGACGCGCGCGTGCCGGCGTTCCTCGACGCCCTTGGCGAGACGGTGGCCGCCTCGGGCCGGCGCGTGGCGTTCATCGCCGGGGCCGACCTCGCGCACATGGGGCCGCGCTTCGGCGACCCGGCGCCGGTCAGCACGGCCGAGCTCGCGGTGATCGATCGAGAGGACCGCGAGATGCTGCGCGCCGTCGAGGCCGGCGACGCCGGCGGGTTCTTCGAGTCGGCGCGGCGGGACGGCGACCGCCGGCGCGTCTGCGGTCTGTCGCCGATCTACACACTCTTGAGAGCGCTCGGCGGCGCCCGCGGCACGCTGCGCCGCTACGGCCAGTGGCCCGACCCGCAGGGGGTCGTGAGCTTCGCCAGCGTGGTGTTCTGATGGCGACGCCGCCCGCGGAGTGGACGCTGCCGGCGCTGCGGGTGGACGTCGACGGCGAGTGGTGGGACGGCGACGTGCAGATCACCCATCCCGGTGTCGTCGCCAACCTGCGCGGCAACCTGCGTCGCGACGGCGACGGGTACTTCATCCAGACCCGCGTGCGCATTCCCGTCGCGGTCGACGACGTGCCGTTCGTGGTCACCCGCGTCGAGCGCCGGGGCGACGCGCTGCACGCGTGGCTCAACGACGGCGCCGAGCAGGATCTCGACCCCGCAACCCTCCGCATCGGACCCGGCGACGTGCCCTACGGCGCCGTGAAGGACGGGGCGTTCGAGGCCCGGCTCAGCCGGGCGGCGGCCTTCCAGCTCCTGGCGCTGGCCGACTACGACGAGCCGAGCGGGCGCGGCGCGCTCCGCCTCGGCGGGCGCGAGTACCCGCTCGTCCGGGCGGCGTAGCGCCGGGCGCGATCCCGCTCACTCGCGCGGCCAGGTGGTGAGGTCGCGCAGGCCCGCAATGTCGTTGGCCAGGAGGCGGGAGTGCAGGGGGCCGTGCTCGCGCCAGGCCTGGCAGGTGTTCACGAACCAGAGGTCGAGCGCGGGGTCGGGCGTCGGGCGGTCGCCGCGGAAGGCGACGCCGGCCGCCTGGCGCACGACCGGCGCGATCGCGTGGACGAGCGCCGTGAGGTGCGCGCACCCCTTCGCGCGTCCCAGCCGCTCGTTCACCGCGCGGGTGAAGCCCTGGGCGACCGAGAGGCCGACGAGCCGCTCCAGCGGCGCGACCGCGTCGGTGCAGACCGTGTAAGGGCGGGCCTCCATCGCCGCGGACGCCGCGGTGACGACGAGGTCGGGGTGGCGCACGCGGAGCGTCACGCGCATGTCGTGGATCACCAGCCCCGAGGGGACGCCGAACCAGTCCTCGGGCTCGGGACGCTCGTCGACCAGGTGTCCCGTGACCTCGAGCTCGGCGTCGTCGACGCGGACGGCCTCCATGCGGATCGTTCGCGTGTGCAGCGGAATGCGGGTCTCGCTCATGAGCCTCGGATCTCCCTCAGGACGGCCAGCATCTCGTCGTGGATGTGGCCGTTGCTCGCCAGCACGGTCGGCGCCTCGAGATCGAGCGGTCCGCCGCCGACCGCGGTCAGGCGCCCGCCCGCCTCCTCCACCATCAGGCCCGCGGCGGCGACGTCCCACGGGCCCAGGCGCAGCTCCCAGTATCCGTCGAAGCGACCTGCCGCCAGCCAGGCCAGGTACAGCACGGCCGAGCCCAGCCGGCGCACGCCCCGGGCGCGCACGGCGAAGGCCGCGTACTCCCTGAGGTTGTTGTCGACGTTCGTGCGGATGTCGTAGGGGAAGCCGGTGGCGAGCAGGCTTCGATCGAGCGTGGCCGTGCTCGACACGCTCAGCCGGACGTCGTTGCAGAAGGCGCCGGCGCCGCGCTCGGCGACGTACAGGTCGCGCTGGCTCGGATCGTACACGACGCCCAGGCGCACCCGGCCCTCGACCTCGAGCGCGATCGAGACGGCGTAGAGCGGCAGCCCGTGCGCGTAGTTGGTGGTGCCGTCCAGCGGGTCGATGATCCAGCGCCGCCCGGAGCGGCCGGATTGGGTGCCGCGCTCCTCGGCCAGGATCGCGTCGGCGGGGAAGGCGTCGAGCACCGCGTCGACGACGAGCGCCTCGGCCCGCGCGTCCATCTCGGTCACGAGGTTGGTCGGGCTGCCCTTGTAGACGATGCGCCGGGCTCCGGCGAGCTGCTCCCGCAGGAGCTCGCCAGCCGCGCGCGCGGCGTCGATGGCCACGCGACGCTCAGCGCTCAGGCTGGCCGGCATCACGGCCGCTCCCGGTCCAACAAGCTGGCGGCGCCCGATGGGTCCAGGCGCTGGAGCGCGGCGATGTGCGGCGCGGCGCGCTGCGCCTCGCCCGCGTCCAGGTACGCGCGGGCCAGCCAGAAGCGGGCCTCGGCGAGGGCGGGCGCGAGCGTGACGGCGCGCTCCAGCGCGACGACGGCATCCGGATGACTGCCGCGGGCGTGCTGGGCCGCGCCGAGCCGCACGAGCAGTCCGGCGTCGTCCCCGCGTAAGGCTGCCGCCTCGCGTAGGATCAGGACCGTGTCGTCGAGTCGGCCCTGGCGCGTGTAGAGCGCCGCGAGATTCGTGCGCGCGGTGATCGAGGCCGGTGCGAGCCGCACGGCCTCACGCAGCTCGCGCTCGGCCTCGTCGTCGCGGCCGGCGAGCGCCAGCGCCACGGCCAGGTCGATGCGGAGCCCGGCGCGGTCGGGGCCCAGCTCGACCGCGCGCTGCAGGTGGGGCTGCGCCTCGCGGGCGGCGCCGGTCGCGAGCAGAGCGGCGCCGAGCTTGCCTCGGCATAGCAGACAGTCGGCGTCGGCCGCGACGGCGGCACCCCAGAGGCTGACGGAGTCGCGCCACCACCAGCTCTGCTGCCAGCTCAGTACGGCGAGCACCGAGAGCGCTCCGACCGTCGCGAGCCCGGCGGTGGCCGCCACTCCGCGCGACAGCGCCCCGCGCTGCCGGGCCGCGAGCGCCCAGGACACACCGCCCCCGGCGAGCACCGCGAAGCCGATCCCCGGCAGATAGCTGTAGCGGTCGGCCACGAGCTGGGAACCGGCGTGGACGAGCCCGCTGACGGGAGCCACGGCCACCGCCGCGTGCAGCCACGCCACCAGAGCGCCCGGCATCTGGCGCCGCCACCACAGGAGCGCGGCGGTGATCGCGGTGACGGCAACGGCAGCCGCCACGAATCGCGCCTCGAAGAGGCTCACGTGGGTCGGGAGCTCGTACAGCGGCGACAGGTCGGCGGGCCAAACGAGCTTCCAGGGGTAGAAGGCCAGGCTGTAGGCGGGCAGGGCCAGCCGTGCGTCCGCGCCATGGGTGGTGTAGCTCGTCCACGTGCCGCCGTGGCTGCGCGCGAAGACGGCCAGCGCGGCACCCGCGGCGGCGAGCAGGATATAGCCGACTTTCTCGACGAGTAGGGTGCGCAGGCCCAACCCCCAACGGCGGAGTGGATACGCGTCGAGGAGGAGCAGGCTGATCGGCAGCGTGAGCGCGATCTCCTTGGAGAGGAGCGCCGCCGCGAACGCCGCCAGCGAGGCGATGCGCCACCGGGTCGATGAGGGCTCCGAAACACCCCGGAGGTACGCAAGGACCGAGAACAGGTAGAAGGTGGCGCAGAGGAGGTCACCGCGATCGGAGATCCAGCCGACGCTCTCGACGCGGAGCGGATGGACTGCGAACAGCAGTGCCGCCACGGTGGCTCCGGCGAGGCGGGCGCCGGCCGGATCGGCCGGGCGCGCGGCGTCCAGCAGGCTCCGCGCCACGCGATACACGAGCACGGCATTGACCGCGTGGAGCGCGACGTTGCCGGCCCGGTAGGCCCACGGAGCCATGCCGGCCAGCGCGTGGGTGATGCCGAAGCTGAGCCACGTGAGGGGCCAGTAGTGGCCGAGCAGCGTCGTGGTGAACATCCAGCGGAGCTGCTCGACACCGACCCCGCGGAAGGCGGGATTGCCGAGCAGGCTGCGGTCGTCGTCCCAGTTGAGGAACTCGCCGCCGAGCAGGGGCGAGAAGACGAGAGTCGTGACCGCGAGGAGCCCGAGCGGCAGGCCGCGGGTCGTCGCCCACGAGGGCCGTGACGTCATGCCGAGAGTCGACTCTAGCACACGGCCGTCTTGACAACCCCGCACGGCTCCCGGAGCATGAAGCGCGCATGAGATGGAGGCGCCGTCAGCACCACCTGCGTGCGGCGCTCGGCGTGCGGCGCCCGCGCGTGTCGCGTATCCGCCCCGGGGCGCCGCCCGGCACCCTCGTCGCCGCCGAGTCCGCCGCGCCGCCCGTGATCCACGTCGTCAGTTTCAGTCGGGACCGCGTGACCGAGGACCGCGTGGACACGATCGACGAGGCGCTGGCCCGCCTCACCCCGGGCGTCGTCACGTGGATCAACATCGACGGCCTCGGCGACCCCGCCGTGCTCGTCCGGCTCGGTGAGCGGCTGGGGCTGCACCCGCTGGCACTGGAGGACGTGCTCAACGTGCCGCAGCGGCCGAAGGTGGAGCGGTTCGACAAGCACCTGTTCCTGGTCATGCGCACGATGCGGCTGGAGCCGCGCACCGACACCCGCCCAGGGGCTCCGGCGCTCCCCTCGGCCATCGTCGACGAGCAGGTGAGCGTGTTCTTCGGCGCGGACTGGGTCGTCACGATCCAGGAGCGGCACGACGGGGACTGCTTCGGGGCGATGCGCGAGACGATCCGGCAGGGACGTGGTCGCGTGCGCGAGGCCGGCGCCGACTACCTCGCCTACCTGCTGGTCGACGCGGTGGTCGACGCCTACTTCCCGGTGATCGACGACCTCGCCGAGCGGATGCACGCGATCGAGGAGGAGGCGCTGGGGGCCTCGCCCCCCCGCGAGACGCTGCTGCGCCTCACCCGCCTGCGCCACGATCTCATCGCGGTTCGGCGGGCTGTGTGGCCGATGCGCGAGGAGGTGCTCGTCCTGCAGCGCGAGGAGTCGACGCTCGTCTCGCCGGAGACGCGGGTGTTCCTGCGCGACGTCTACGACCACGCCGTGCAGGCGCTCGAGATCGTCGAGACGCTGCGGGAGACGGCGGTCTCCGTGATGGAGGTCTTCCTCTCGGTGCAGAACCAGCGGCTCAACGAGGTGATGAAGGTCCTGACGGTCATCGCCACGATCTTCATCCCGCTGACGTTCATCGCCTCGATCTACGGGATGAACTTCAAGCACATGCCCGAGCTGGACTCGCGCTGGGGCTATCCGATGGTGCTCGGCGTGATGCTGCTGACCGCCATGGGGATGCTCGCCTACTTCCGGCGGCGGGGGTGGTGGTGATGCGCGTGCTCGTGGTCGGCGCCGGCGGGGTCGGCGGCTACTTCGGCGCTCGCCTGGCCCGGGCCGGCACACCGGTGACCTTCCTCGCGCGGGGCGCCCACCTGGAGGCGATGCGCCGCGACGGCCTGCGCATCCACTCGGCGGTCGACGGCGAGTGGGCCATCGTGGCCGACGCCGTCGGCGAGGTCGGGGACGGGCCGCCCGCCGACGTCGTGCTCTTCTGCGTGAAGTCGTTCGACACGGAGACGGCGGCCGCGGCCGTCCGTCCCGCGATCGGGCCCGACACCGCCGTGGTGTCCCTGCAGAACGGCGTCGACAACGAGGAGACGCTCGAGCGGGTGCTGGGGCCCGACCACGCCGTGGGCGGCGTCGCGTACGTCTTCGCGACCCTCGAGTCGCCCGGCCTCGTCGTCCACACCCTCGCCGGTCGCATCGTGGTGGGCGAGCTCGACGGGCGGCCAAGCCCACGGCTGGAGCGCCTCCGCGCCGCCCTCGTCGCCGCGGGCGTGCCGACGGAGGTCGTGGGCGACATCCGCCGCGCACTCTGGGAGAAGTATCTGCTGATCAGCGCGCAGGCCGGGACCACGGCCCTCACGCGGGCGCCCATCGGGGTGATCCGGGCGGTGCCGGAGACGTGGCGGATGTACCGCACGATCGTCGAGGAGCTGGCCGCCGTGGCCCGGGCGTCCGGCGTGCCGCTCGCCGACGGGGTGGTCGACTCGATCGTCAAGGCGGCCGAGGGGCTGGCGCCGCAGGCGCTCTCCTCGCTGTATCACGACCTCGTCCAGGGCCGGCGGCTCGAGCTGGAGGCCCTGCACGGTCACGTCGTGCGGCTCGGCGAGCGCCTCGGAGTGCCGACGCCCACGGTGGCGGCCGTCTACGCCGCGCTGAAGCCGCACGTCGACGGGCGCGCCGCCGGATAGGCGTGCGTCCGGCCGGTCCGGTCCGCGAGCTCTCGCGCCGCGTCGCCCGCTACCGCGCACGCTACGCCCTCGGCGTCGCCTGCCTGGTCACCGGGACCGCGCTGTCGCTGACGATCCCGTGGACGGTCAAGCGCGCGGTTGACGCGCTGCAGACCGAGGGCGCGGCCGCCCCGCTCGGCTACCACGTGACGATCATCGTCCTGTGCGCGGTGGGCAACGGCGTAGCGCGGCTCGTCTCGCGCTTCGCCATCGCCGGGGCCGCCCAGCGTGTCGCCGCGGACGTGCTGAGCCGGCTCTACGCCGCGCTACAGACGTTTCCGCCCGGCCTCTTCGCGCGCTACTCGACCGGCGACCTCATGGCGCGCGCCGCCAGCGACGTGACCGCGATCCGGTCGCTGGTGGGCTTCGGCGCCATCTCGGCGGTCTCCACGGCGCTGGCGTTCGTCGGCGCCCTGGCGGCGATGCTCGCGGTGGACCCGTGGCTGACGCTGTGGGCGATGGCCCCGGTGCCGGCGCTCGTCTTCCTCGCGCGTCGCTACACCGCGGCCGTGGCCACGCGGACGCACGCGATGCAGGCCCGGCTGGACACGCTGTCGACGCTCGTGCAGGAGCGGCTGGCCGGAATCGGCGTCGTGCGCGCGTACACGATGGAGGCGCGCGCGGCGGCGGAGTTCGCCGCGGCCAACGGCGCGCTCCGGGACGCGAGCACCGACCTGGCGCGCACCCAGGCGCACTTCACGCCGCTGCTCGGCCTCGTCACCGGCGTGGGCACGCTGGTGGTGCTGTGGGTCGGGGGCACCGCCGTCGCCAGCGGGCGGCTGTCGCTCGGGGCCTTCGTCGCGTTCACCGGCTACCTCGGGTACCTGGCCTGGCCCACGGTCGCGCTCGGCTTCACGCTCGCGCTGGGCCGGCGTGGGCTGGCGTCGATGGAGCGCATCCAGCAGGTCCTCGACGAGGCGCGCCCCGCGGAGCCCGCGGGCGGCGACGAGGACGCGGCGCCGCTGACGCCGTCGCTGCGCTTCACCCATCTCACCTTCGCCTACGATGGCCGCGCGCCGGTCCTGCACGACGTCTCGTTCGAGGTGCAGCCTGGCACGATGGTCGCCGTCGTCGGCCCGACCGGCAGCGGCAAGACCACGCTGGGCCTGCTGCTCGCGCGGCTGTGGGAGCCCCCGCGCGGGACGGTCTTCGTGGGTGGCGTCGACGTGACCACGCTCCCGCTCCAGCGCCTGAGGGCGGCGCTCGCCTGGGTGCCGCAGGACGCCTTCCTCTTCTCGCGCGCGCTCCTCGACAACACGACCCTGGGCCGCGAGGAGGTCACCGCCGACGCGGCGCAGCGGGCCGCGGTCACGGCGGGTGTCGCCGCGGAGATCACCGCCTTCCCCCGCGGCTGGGACACGGTGGTGGGAGAGCGCGGGCTGACGCTGTCGGGCGGCCAGCGGCAGCGGGTAGCGCTCGCGCGGGCCATCGCCGGCGCGCCGCCCATCCTGGTCCTCGACGACGTCTTCGCCAACGTGGACGCCGCCAAGGAGGCGGAGATCCTGGCGGGGCTGCGCGCGGCGGCGCCGACGATCCTCCTGATGACGCACCGGCTGCGGGCGGTGCAGGGCGCCGACCTGGTCGTCGTGCTAAACGAGGGGCGCGTCGTGGAGCGCGGCACGCACCTCGAGCTGCTCGCGCAGGACGGCCTCTACGCGCGTCTGTGGCGGACGCAGCGGCTCGAGGAGGAGATCGCGCGTGCCTGATCTGCTGCTCGACGCCGAGCACGACGACGTCCTGGGCCGCGCGTTCGATCGGCGCCTGGCCGGCCGGATGTGGGCCGCCGCCCGGCCTCACCACCGGCTCGTGTGGTCCTCGATCGCGCTGTTCCCCCTCGTGGCCCTCGTCGAGCTCGCCCAGCCCTACCTGCTCAAGGTGGCCATCGACGACTACATCCTCGCGGCCGACTGGGTCGGGCTGGCCGGCGTCGCCGGGATCTACGCGCTCACCCTCGTCGCGCTCTACGGCCTGCACATGCTCGAGGCGTACCTGATGGCACTGACGGGCCAGCGGGTGATCCACGACCTGCGCGAGGCCCTCTTCCGCCACCTACTGCGGCTCGAGGCCGGCTTCTTCGACCGCACGCCGGTCGGGCGACTGATGACGCGCGTGCTCAACGACGTCGAGGCGGTCAGCGAGGCCTTCACCAGCGGTCTCTTCGCCATCGTCGCCGACGTGGTAACGGTGGTGGGCGTCGTGGCGGTGATGCTGTGGCTCGACTGGCGGTTGGCCCTCGTGACGTTCGCCATCGTGCCGGTGCTCTTCGGGGTGGCTGCCTACTTCCGCCTGCGGGCCCGCGACGCCTACCGCGAGGTCCGACGGCGGCTCGCCCGGCTCAACGCCTTCTTACAGGAGTCGCTGCAGGGGATGGCGGTCATCCAGCTGTTCGCCCGCGAGGCCCACGAGCGCCGGCAGTTCGAGCGCCTGAACCGGGACTACCGGCGCGCGCTCTTCGGCTCCACCGTCTACGAGGCCTCGCTCTACGCGATCGTGGAGGCGCTGGGCTCGCTCGCGCTGGCGCTGCTCGTGTGGTACGGCGGGGGCCAGATCCTCCAGTCGACGCTGACGTTCGGCGTGCTGGTCGCGTTCATCCAGTACACCAACCGCTTCTTTCTGCCGATCCGGGACCTCGGCGCCAAGTACGCGGTGATGCAGGCGGCGATGGCCTCCGCCGAGCGCATCTTCGGGCTCCTCGACCGTCCGCCCGCGATCGTGGCGCCGGCGACCCCCCGCGCGCCGGCCGCCCCCGCGGGACGGGCCGCGTTCGAGGACGTGTGGTTCGCCTACGAGGACGAGCGCTGGGTCCTGGCCGACTGCCGCTTCACGGTGGCGCCCGGGGAGCACGTGGCGCTGGTGGGCACGACGGGCGAGGGCAAGTCGACGTGCGTGCGGCTACTCAACCGGACGTGGGACGTCCGTCGCGGCCGCGTGCTGGTGGACGGCGTCGACGTGCGCGAGTGGGATCTCACGCGGTTGCGCCGCCACGTCGGCATCATCTTCCAGGATCCGGTGCTGTTCACGGGCACGATCGAGGCGAATCTCGCCCTCGACGGCGCCGGGGGCCGGGCGGCGCTGACGCGGGCGCTCGAGACCGCCAACGCGGCGGCGCTCGTCGAGCGGCTGCCGCACGGACTGACCACGCCGCTCGTCGAGCGCGCGGCCAATCTCTCGCACGGCGAGCGCCAGCTCTTGGCCATCGCGCGCGCGCTCGTGTACAATCCCGCAATCCTGGTGCTGGACGAGGCGACGTCCAGCGTTGATCCCGAGTCCGAGCGGATGATCCGGGAGGCGATGGCGCGACTCATGGCCGGACGTACGACGGTCACGATCGCCCACCGGCTGTCGACCATCCAGAACGCCGACCGCATTCTGGTGCTCCACCGCGGCCGCATCCACGAGGAGGGCACGCACGCCGCGCTGCTGCGGCGGGGCGGCGTCTACGCGCGCCTGCACGAGCTGGGCGCCGGCGCCGTGCTCGGATGATCTTCCGCACGGCGGTCTACGCGCTCGTGCGGCGCATCCCGCCGGGCTCCGTCGCGACCTACGGGCAGGTCGCGTCGCTGGTGGGGCGGGCACGAGCCGCCCGCGCCGTCGGTGGTGCGATGCGACACTGCCCGGACGACGTGCCCTGGCATCGCGTGGTGAACGCCCAGGGCGGGATCAGCCGCCGGCGTCACGGCACCGGCATGCTGACGCAGCGGATCCGGCTCGAGCAGGAGGGCGTGCGTCTCCGTCGCGGCCGGGTCGCCCTGGCGCGATACCAGTGGGATCCGCCCGGTCGTGTGCAGATCGCTCGACGAAACGGTCGTCGTACCCTACGCGAGTGGGGAAACGGCAGGGCCTGAGGACATCAAGAGAGGACGAGGATGAGGCTGGCGCTGAACCTGAACTACTCGGGCGCGACGATGGCGCTCGACATGGCGAGGATCCTGGAGGCCGAACGGCTCGGGTACGACTCGGTGTGGTCCGCCGAGGCCTACGGCTCCGACGCCGTCACGCCGGCGGCGTGGATCGCGGCCCGCACGGAGCGCATCCACGTCGGCACCGCGATCATGCAGATCCCGGCGCGGACGCCGGCCATGACCGCGATGACGGCGATGACGCTCGACGCGCTCTCGGGCGGCCGCTTCCGGCTCGGCCTCGGCGTCTCGGGGCCGCAGGTCGCGGAGGGCTGGCACGGCCAGGCCTTCGGCAAGCCGCTCGGCAAGACGCGCGAGTACGTCGAGATCGTCCGCGCCATCCTCCGCCGGGAGAAGCCGCTCGAGTTCCGCGGCGAGTACTACCAGATTCCCTACGCCGGCGCCGACGCGACGGGCCTCGGCAAGCCGCTGCGCTCGATCCTGCACGGGCGGGCGGACCTGCCGATCTACCTCGCGGCAGTGGGGCCGCGCAACGTCGCGCTTGCGGCGGAGATCGCCGACGGCTGGATCCCGGTCTTCTTCTCGGCCCGGCGCATGCCGATGTTCCGGGAGTGGCTCGGCGAGGGCTTCCGCGCCGGGGCGCGGAGCGCCGAGGCCGCGCGGGCCTTCGACGTCATGCCGATGGTGCCGGTGGTGGTGGGCGACGACGTGGCGGCCTGCCGGGCCGCCGTCAAGCCGCGGCTGGCCCTCTACGTGGGCGGGATGGGCGCACGGGGTCGGAACTTCTACAACGACATCGCGCGGCGCTACGGCTACGAGGATGCCGCCGGGCGCATCCAGGACCTCTATCTCGGGGGGCGCAAGGACGAGGCGGCGGCGGTGGTGCCGGACGCGCTCGTCGACGAGGTCGCGCTGTGCGGGCCGCGCGAGCGGATCCGCGACCAGGTCGCCGAGTGGACGAGCGCCGGGGTGAGCACGATCATGGTGACGGGCGACACCACCGCGGTGCGGACGATGGCCGAGCTGGTGCGGTGAGCGGAGGAGTCTGCCATGCGTCTATCAGATAGAGTGGCGATCGTGACGGGGGCCGCGTCGGGCATCGGGGCGGCGTCCGCGCTGGCGATGGCGCGCGAGGGCGCGCGCGTGCTGGTCGTCGACCTCAACGAGGCCGGCGCCAAGAAGACGGTCGAGCAGATCGAGAAGGCCGGGGGGCAGGCCGCGGCGGCCCGCGCCGACGTGACGCGCGCCGCGGACAACCAAGCGGTCGTGGAGCAGGCCGTCAGCCGCTGGGGCCGTCTCGACGTGTTCTACGCGAACGCCGGCGTGCCGCAGTGGAAGACCGACGTCGAGGACGTCGAGGAGGCGGTCTTCGACCAGATCTTCGCCGTCAACGTCAAGGGCGTCTGGCTCGCGGCCAAGTACGCGCTGCCCGTCATGAAGCGGCAGCGGCGCGGGGTGTTCCTCATCACGGCGTCGACGTCAGCCATCCGGCCGCGACCGGGCGGGCAGACCTACGCGGCCTCCAAGGGTGCCGTCGTGGTGCTGACCAAGGCGCTCGCGCTGGAGACGGCTCCGCACGGCGTCCGTGTCGTGGCGATCGCGCCGGTCGCCACCCACACGCCGATGCTGCCGACCTTCATGAACAAGCGCGAGGTGGACGAGGAGGGACTGAAGGCCTACATCGCCACCGTGCCGCTCGGCCGGCTGAACGAGCCGACCGACATCGCCGCCACGGCGGTGTTCCTCGCCTCGGACGACGCCGCGATGATCACCGGGACCTGCGTGGAGGTCGACGGCGGGCGCTGCATATGAGCGCCACGTCTCGCTCGCTCGCCGCGGCCCGGCCGGGGCGCCGGGCATGAAGATCGTTCCGATCGCGGCAGACTCGCTGGGCGTGCGCTCGATGGCCACCTATGTCGAGGCCGGCACGACCGGTATCCTGATCGATCCCGGCGCCACCCTGGCGCCGGCGCGGTACGGGTTGCCGCCGAGCCAGGAGGAGTGGGAGGCCCTCAAGCGGGCCAACGACCGGATCTCCGCCTACGCGACGCGCGCCCGCTACGTCTTCGTGAGCCACTACCACGAGGACCACTTCCGCTCGGATCCGGCGTCCTACGCCGACCGGATCGTGCTCGCCAAGGATCCGCGCCGCATGGTGGCCGGGGCCCAGGCGCGGCGTGCGCAGGCCCTGTGGGGCGCGCTCCAGGGCAAGGCCCAGGTCCAGTCCGCCGACGGCGTGCTGCTGCGCGCGCTGGACGTCGAGCTGCGGGTGTCGCCGCCGCTGCCGCACGGTGGCGAGGGTACGCCGCTGGGCTACGTCGTGGCCCTGTGCGTCACCGACCACCGCGAGCCAGAGCGGTTCGTCTTCGCCTCCGACGTGCAGGGCCCGCTGTCGGCGGTGGCCGCGGCCTGGCTCATCCAGGCCCGGCCGACGACCCTGTACCTGTCCGGGCCGCCGTCGTACGTGGAGCGGGAGGTGGGGACGGCGACGATCGACCGCGCCGTCGACAATCTGCAGCGAATCCTCGACGCGACCGGCTGTCGCGTCATCATGGATCATCACGCGGTTCGCGATCCTCGCTTCATCACGCGGTTCGAGCGGCTCTGGGAGACCGGGCGCGTCGTCACCGCGGCGGCTCACCTCGGTCTGGCTCCCCAGCCGCTCGAGTCGCGGCGCAATCGACTGTGGGCGGCGGTCCGCAAGCCGCCCGTGAAGGCGACGCCGGCCACCCGCTTCGTGTCCCGCGAGGCGCGCCGGGCCGCCCGGGAAGGATGAGCTCGTGAGCAACACCACGGAGAAGACGCTCAGCGTCGGCGACCCGGCGCCCGACTTCACGCTGAGGTCGATCGGCCTCCAAGAGGTCAGCCTGCGCGACTACCGCGGCAAGTACGTCGTCCTGCTGTTCTACCCGCTCGACTGGACCCCGGGCTGAAGCACCTGCATGCCCGCCTTCGACAGACGTATCAGCGACTTCGAGGCGGCCAATACCCAGGTGCTGGGTATCTCGACCGACAGCCCGTTCAGCCACGAGAACTGGGCCCGCTCGGTCGGCATCAGTCGCTACCCCTTACTTGCCGACCTCCATCGGTCTGCCGCGCGGGACTACGGCGTGTACTGGCCGGAATGGAACGCCAACGTGCGGGCGACCTTCATCGTCGACCCCAGCGGCACCGTCCGCTTCATCGAGCGCTACGGCCGCGGCCAGCTCCCCGAGCCCGACCGTATCCTGGCCGAGCTGAAGAAGCTCTAGTCGCGAGGTCGGACTCGCCCGGTGTCGCACGCGCTACGTCGTCCGCGCCGGCGTGGCCGTCGTCAGCGCCACGCCGCCGAGCACCAGCAGCGTCCCCAGCACTTCCCAGATGCCGACGGGCTCGGCGAGGAGGGTGGTCGCGAGCACGACGCCGACGATCGGGGTGATGTTCATGAAGACGGCGGCGCGGCTGGCGCCGACGCGCTCGACGGCCCGGTACCACCAGATGTGCGCGACGGCGCCCAGGAACGCGTGGTAGACGACGATGACCCAGGCCCGGAGCGAGCTCAGGACCGGGCGGGGCGTGAGCGGCGACGTGAGGGCGGCCTCCACCACGAGGATGCACGTCCCGGCGACGTAGGCCGCGGTCGTCGTGAGCGCGGGGGAGTGGGTGAGGATGACCCGCTTGCCGTAAAGCGTGTACGCCATCCACGACACGAGCCCGACCATCGTGATGAAGTCTCCGGCGCGAAGCTGATCGACCCGGAGCAGGAACAGACGGCCGTCGGTCACGACCACCAGCACGCCGAGCGCGGAGATCGCCACGCCCGCCTGCTGGCGCCGGCGTAAGCGCTCGCCGAGGTAGGCGCGCGCCCCGAGGGCGACGAGGACGGGCGTCGCGGCTTGTAGGATGGCCGCGTTGGCGGCGGTCGTGTAGACGTAGCCGACGTAGGAGAGCTGCGTCGAGATGACGAGGCCGAGCACGCCGAGCGTGACGAACGCGCGGATGCCGTCGGACGACAGCCCGCGGACCGTCTCGGCGCCGGCGCGCGCCAGGAGGAACACCAGGAAGGTCGAGGCGATGACGCCGCGCAGGGCGGTGAGGAAGATCGGCGGGAAGTCGGCGACGGCCAGCTTGCCGGTCGCCGGGAAGGTGCCCCACAGGATCGCGATGAGGAGCAGCGCCGCGTAGGCGCGCGTTTGACTGAGCGCGGGCACCTGCCTATGATAGCCCGCGCCGCCGGCTCCGGCGGCATCCGCATGGCCGATCACGTCCTGGAAACGCGCCTCTGGCTGGCCCGGCCGCGCGCGCAGGTGTTCGCGTTCTTCGCCGATCCCGAGAACCTCGCGCGCGTGAGCCCGCCCGCGCTCCGCCTGCGCGTGCTCACGCCGCCGGCGCCGCTGCACGCCGGCGCCGTCCTGGACGTCCGCGTCGCCTGGCTGGGGCTGCCGCTGCGCTGGCGCAGCTACATCCGCGAGTACGACCCGCCCTATCGCTTCGTCGACGTCCAGGTGCGCGGTCCCTGGGCGCGGTGGGAGCATCGCCACCTGTTCCTCGAGGACGAGGGCGGCACCTGGGTCGAGGACCGCGTGACCTACCGCCTGCCGCTCGGGCCGGTCGGCCGCGCGCTCCACGCGGGGATGGTGCACCGGCAGCTGCGACGGGCGTGGGCATTCCGGCAGGCGCGACTGGGCGAGCTGCTCGGCGGCACGACCTGATGGCGGTACGAGGGGACGAGCTCGGCGCGCACATGTCCATCGCCGGTGGCCTGCCGCTGGCGCTTGAGCGTGGTCACGCCCTCGACTGCTTCGCGGTGCAGATCTTCGTGAAGAACCAGCGCCAGTGGGCGGCCCGCCCGCTCGCGGACGCCGAGGCCCGGGCGTTCCGGGCCGCGCGCCGCGCCACCGGCATCCCGTGGGCCTTTGCCCACGGCAGCTACCTGATCAACCTCGCGACGCCGGATGCCGCCGGGTGGGCGCGCGCGGTGGACGCGTTCACCGACGAGCTCGAGCGGGCCGAGGCGCTCGGCCTGGGATGCGTCGCGATCCACCCGGGCTCGCACCTGGGCACGGGCGTCGAGACGGGGCTCGCCCGCGTCGCGGCGGCGGTGGGCGAGGCGCTGCGCCGCACGCGTGGCTATCGCGTCCGCATCGCGCTCGAGAACACGGCCGGGGGCGGCGGCACGCTCGGCCGCACGTTCGCCGAGCTGGGCGCGCTGCTCGATCGCACGGGGCGGGCCTCTCGCGTGGGCGTGTGCCTCGACACCTGCCACCTCTTCGCGGCCGGCTACGACGTGCGGACCGCGGTCGGCTACCGGGCGGCGATGGCGGAGTGCGCGCGCGTGGTGGGGCTGGACCGGGTGCTGGCCTTCCACCTCAACGACGCCCGGGCGCCGCTCGGCTCCGGACTGGACCGGCACGAGCACATCGGCCGCGGATACCTGGGCCTCGCCCCGTTCCGGCTCCTGCTGAACGACCGGCGCTTCCGCGCGGTGCCGAAGGTGCTGGAGACGCCGAAGGACCCTGAGCCGGCCGCCGACGTGCGGAACCTCAGGACGCTGCGCCGGCTGCGCGACGTCAGCGCGAGGAGGTCACGCCGACCCGGCGGCAGAGCGCGCTGACGGGACAGGTCGAGCAGCGCGGCGAGATCGGCGCGCAAACGTTCTGGCCGAAGGCGACCAGCAGGTCGTTGTAGCCGATCCAGAACCGGCGAGGCAGGCGCGCGCGCAGCGCCGTCTCCGTCTCCTCCGGCGTCTTCGTGCGCACGTAGCCGAGCCGGTTGGAGATCCGGTGCACGTGGGTGTCCACGCAGATGCCGGGCTTGCCGTAGCCCATGGTCACGACGAGGTTGGCCGTCTTGCGGCCGACCCCGTTGAGGGCGAGCAGCGCGTCGATCGTGTCGGGCACCTTCCCGTCGAAGCGCTCCAGCAGGTCGCGGCAGATGCCCAGGATCACCGCCGCCTTCGTACGGTAGAAGCCGACCGGGTAGATCAGCTCGGCGATGCGCGAGGCCCGCAGGCGCAGCATCGCCTCGGGCGTCGACGCGACCGCGAAGAGCCGCGCGGCCGCCGGGCCGGTCGTGGTGTCCTGCGTGCGCAGCGACAGAATGCAGGCGATGAGGACGCGGAACGGATCGCCCTGGTCGGCGAACTCGGCCAGCGCCGTCGGGTTCCAGGCGGGCCGCGTGCGCCGCAGCCGCCGGATCACCCCGGCGATGTCTACTTGCCCTTGAGGGACGCGAGCAGCTCGAGGGCTCGTGGCCGGTCCTTCACGGTCCAGTCGGCGATGCTGTTGGGGTCGATCGCGGTGGGGTCCTCGTGAGAGCGGGCCACGAGCGCCCGCGCGGACTCGACGGGGGTCTGCGCTCGGGCGAGAGCGGGGACCACCGGACAGGTGACCACGATCAGGACGACGGCCAGGCGCGCGCGCATCGGCTCACTCTAGCGGGCGGCGCCCGTGGCCGTCAAACCATCCACGGTTGACACGCGCGCCGGAAGCGTCCGATCCTCGGACCGTGATCGCGTTCGGCGTGCAGACGTGGTCCACGGATGTCGCCGCGGTCGAGCGCTACTGGCGCGCGGCCGACGACCTCGGCTACGCGCGTGTCACCTACGGCGACGGCCTGTGGGACTTCACGCTCGACGGCTGGACCATGCTGGGCGCGCTCGCGCGCGTCGCGCGGCGGGTGCGGCTGGGGCCCGCCGTGACCTACGCCTTCGCGCCGGCCGCGCACCATCCCGCCTGGCTCGCCAAGCGCGCGGTCACCGTCGATCACCTCTCGGGCGGGCGCCTGGACCTCCGGATGGCGGTCGGCGCCGGCGACGCCGGGACGCGCGAGGCATGGGAGCGTCACGGCATCCGCTATCCCGACGGCGGCGCGCGGGTGGCCGCGCTCGACGAGGCACTCGGCATCGTCGCCGCCCTGTGGCGCGGCGAGCGAGTGACGACGGCCGGTCCCGTGTTCCGCCTGCGGGATGCACGGCTGGCGCCGGCGCCGGTGCAGCGGCCCGGCCCGCCGGTGTGGATCGCGGCGATGGGGCCACGGGCGCTGGCGCTGACGGCGCGGCGGGCCGACGGTTGGGAGGCGTCGTACGTGACGCCGGCGGACTTCGCCGTGCGTGCGAGGCGGCTGGACGGGCTGCTGGCGGCGGCGGACCGACGGCCCGAGGACGTCCGTCGCTCGGTGGAGGTCGACGTCGTCCTCGGCGCGTCGCCCCCGGAGCACGCTGCGTGGATCGGCCGGTTCCGGGCCGAGCGTGGGCGCGGGGCCGACGCCGTGCTCCCGACGGCGCTCGTCGGGGACGCCGACGCGATGGCCGCGCGCGTGCTCGAGTACGTCGACGCGGGCGCGACGGATCTCATGCTGGGCTTCGCCGACTTTCCCGCGACGGGCATGCTCGAGCGCTTCGCTCGCGACGTGGCGCCGCGGGTCGCTGCGGCGGAGGGGGCGAGAGCCGCGCGATGAAGCTCCGCGGGCTGGCCATCGCGTGCGTCGCCGCCTGGGTCGGGATCTCGGCGTTCTTCTCGTTCGCGGTCGCGCCACTGGTCTTCCGGACGATCGAGCGCGGGGCGGCCGCGCAGGCCGTCACCGCGGTGCTGCCGCACTACTACGTCTGGGGCGTGGCGCTCAGCGCGGTGGCGCTGCTCACGTACCTGGTGGCGGTCGTCCGGAGCCGGGAGGGTCGCCTCGGGACGATCGTCGCGACGCTCCTCTGCGGCGCGATGCTGGGGGCGCTGCTGTGGGCGTGGCTCATCGTCTCGCCGCGCGCGGAGGCGGCGCGGCGGGCTCGCGCCGACACCACGTTCGCCCGCGCCCACCGCGCCGCCGTCCGGCTCAACGGGCTCACGCTGGCGGCCGGCGCCGCGGTGCTGGTGCTGGAGGGGCTCAGGCGGGCTCCGCGGCGTAGCCGCTGAGGTCGAGCAGCGCGCGCAGCCGGTCGGCGACGGCCGACGGCGGCTCGAGCGCTATCGCCTCGCAGGCGGCCAGGATCAGCCACGAGCGTGTCTCGACGCTGCCGGGCAAAGCGCCCCGCGGCGCCCTGGCCAGGAGCTCCTCGAGCGTCAGGCGCACGCGCTCCCGGGCCCAGGCGAGCGCCAGCACCGCGACCTTGTCGCCCCCGCTCTGCAGCCACGCCTGGGCCATCGCGCGCGGTAGGGGCGCCCCCGGCGCATACGCGCTGGCCAGCGCGCGCAGCGCCGCGGGCACCGCATCGGTCGACGGCAGCGCAGCGAGCTCCCCGGCAAGCTGTAGCAGACGCGTCTCCGCCTCCATGGGCTTCGGCGACGACTTGGGCGGCCGCGGGTGCGGGGCGCGGGCCGGACGTGGGCGGGGCTTGGTGGGACTAGGTGCCGGGCGCCGCTTCGACCGCGCGGGCGCCGCCTTCTTCGAACGCTTGGCGCGGCGCTTGGACCTACTCGTAGCGGAGCGCTTCGATCGGGTCGAGCCGCGCGGCCTTGCGGGCCGGGTAGAAGCCGAAGAAGACGCCGACGGCGGCGGCGAACCCGAACGCCAGGGCGATCGCCTGGGGCGCGACGTCCGTCCGCCACTCGGCGAAGTAGCTGAGGGCTTCGGCGCTACCCACCCCGGCCGCGATCCCGATCAGGCCCCCGATCAGCGACAGCGTCACCGCCTCGATGAGGAACTGGCCGAGGATGTCGCGCCCGCGAGCGCCGACCGCCATGCGGAGGCCGATCTCCCGGGTGCGCTCGGTGACCGAGACGAGCATGATGTTCATGATCCCGATACCGCCCACCAGCAGCGAGACGGACGCGATCGCCGCCAGCAGGTAGGTCATCACCTTCGACGACTCCTCCTGGGTCTGGAGGATCTCGGAGAGGTTACGCACGGTGAAGTCGTCTTCCTGGTAGGGCTGCAGCCGGTGGCGCTGGCGCAGCAGGTCGCGCAGCTGCCCCTCGGCCTCGACCATGTCCTCGCCCGGCCGGACCTTGACCGAGATGGCCTGCACGGCCCGCGGGTTGGAGTTGCTCTTGCCCAGGACCTTCTTCTTGGCGGTGGAGATCGGGATCAGCAGGACGTCGTCCTGATCCTGGCCCCAGGAGTTCTGGCCCTTGCGGTCGAGCGTGCCGATGACGGTGAACGGCACCTTCTTGATGCGAATGATCTGGCCGACCGGATCGGCGTCACCGAACAGGTTCGCGGCGGTCGTCTGGCCCAGGAGGGCGACCTTGGTGGCCCCGTCAATGTCCTCGGGGATGATCGGACGCCCGTTGAGGACGATCCAGTCGCGCGCCTCGAAGTAGTCGGCGGTGACGCCCTGGATGCCGGTGGACCAGTTCAGGTTGCCGAACACCACCTGCGCGGTGCCGCGCATCGAGGGCGCCGCGACCTGCACGGCCGGGACCTCCCGCGCGATGGCCGCGGCGTCGTCCTCGGTGATCGTGAGCTGGGAGCCCTGGCCGATGCGCACGCCGCCCGCGGTCACCGAGCCCGACAGCACGATGATCAGGTTGGAGCCGAGACTCTGGATCTGCTCGGCGACCCGGGCCGAGGCGCCGGCGCCGACGGCCACCATCGCGATCACCGCGCCCACGCCGATGATGATGCCGAGCATCGTCAGCGCGCTCCGCAGCTTGTTCACGCGGAGCGAGCGCAGCGCGATGCGGACCGACTGGGTCGCGGCGGTCACGCCAGCGCCTCCTCCTGCTCGGTGGGCAGCGTCGCCAGTGCCGCGGCGGCGTCCGCGGGCGAGGGCTGCCGCTCGTCGCGCAGCAGGCGTCCGTCTCGGAAGACGAGCACGCGGCCGGCGTAGGCGGCGATGTCGGGCTCATGGGTCACCAGGACGATGGTCAGGCCCTCGCGGTTGAGCCGCTGGAGCAGCGCCAGGATCTCGATGCTCGTGCGGGTGTCGAGGTTGCCGGTCGGCTCGTCGGCCAGGATCACCGCCGGCTCGTTGACGAGCGAGCGCGCGATCGCCACGCGCTGCTGCTGCCCGCCCGAGAGCTGGCTCGGGTGGTGGTGCTCGCGGTCGGCCAAGCCGACCGCGGCGAGCCGCTCGCGCGCTCGCCGGCGGCGCTCGCGGACCGGCAGGGCCGAGTAGAGCAGGGGCAGCTCGACGTTCTCGAGCGCGCTCGTGCGCGGCAGCAGGTTGAACTGCTGGAAGACGAAGCCGATCTTGGCGTTGCGCATGCGAGCGAGCTCGTCACGGCCCAGCCCCGCCACGTCGCGGCCGTCGAGGAAGTAGCGGCCGGCCGTCGGCGTGTCGAGACAGCCGAGCAGGTTCATGAACGTCGACTTGCCGGAGCCCGAGGGGCCCATGACGGCCACGAACTCGCCCGGTTCGATGGAGACCGAGACGCCGCGCAGCGCGTGCACGACGTGCGGGCCGAGCACGTAGTCCTTGGCCAGGCCCTCGGTGGCGATGATGGCGCGGCTCACCGTGGCGCCCTCAGAGCCGGAGCCGCGGGGCGCCGGGTGGGGGAACGCCGGGGGCGGCTGGCCGGGCGCCGGGCGGGGCGGTGGCCCCGACGACGATCTCCTGGCCCTCCGTCAGGTCGCCGCGCAGCACCTCGGTGGCCGACCCGTCGCTGATGCCGAGCGTGAGGGGGACCTGCTTGAGCTTGTCGCCGTCGAGGATCCAGACGCGCCCCGGCGCGCCGCTGCGCGGATCGCCGCCGCTCCGTGCGTCGGCAGCGCCCGCGAACTCCTCGTACTTCGCGCGCTGCTCCGGAGTGAGAATCTCGCGGATGCGCGCGCGCGTGGCCTCACGGATCTTGCGCGCCTGATTCTGACGCTCCTGGTCCGCGAGTCCCTGCAGGGCCATCATCTGCTGGCGGCTGTCGGCCAGGATCGGGTCGAGCTTCTTCTGCTGCTCGTCGGAGAGGCCGAGACCCTTCACGAGACGCTCGCGGATCTGCTCGGGCGATGGCCGCCCGCCGCCGCCCGCGCGTCCACCGGAGCCCTCGGCGGTGGCGGCCGACGCGGCGCCGCCGCCCGCCGCCGCGGGCGACGCGTCGCTGCCGGCGGGCCGGAAGCGGAGGGCGGCGTTCGGCACCTTGATGACGCTGGGCTTTTCCGCCACGACCATCTTCACGTTCGCCGTCATGCCGGGGAGCAGCCGGCCGCCCGGGTTGTCGACGGCCACGACCACCGTGTAGGTGACGACGTTCTGGACGACCTGGGCCGCCTTGCGGATCTGCATGACAGTACCGGTGAAGGTCTGGCCCGGGAACGAGTCCACCGTGAACGACGCGCGGTCCTCGAGCTTAATGCGGCCGATGTCGGCCTCGTCGACGCTGACCTCGACCTGCATCTTCTGGAGGTCCTCGGCGATCGTGAAGAGCGTCGGCGCCTGCAGGCTGGCGGCGACCGTCTGGCCGACGTCGACGGCCCGCGAGATCACGACGCCGTTGACGGGCGCGCGGATCGTCGTGTGGTCGAGGTCGGCCTGGGACTGCGAGAGGGCGGCCTTCTTCTGGTCGACCTGGGCCCGCGAGGACTGCAGCTGCGCCTCGGTGACCCGGAACTGGGCGGCGGCCGACTGGATGCCGGCACTCAGCGAGAGCTCCTTGGCCTTGCCGGCCTCCAGCATGGCCTGCGCGGAGTCGTGGGCGGCCTGGGAGCTGTCGAGGTCACTCTTGGCGATGAGCTCGCGGCCGAACAGCGCCGACTTTCGGTCGAAGTCACGCTTGGCGTCGACCACCGCCACCTGGGCTTTCGCGGTGTTCGCCTTGGCCTCGGCCAGCGCCGCGCGGGCGTTCTCGACGTCCGCCCGGGCCTTCTGCACCTGGGCCTCCTGGTTGAGGACCGCGGCCTGCGAGGAGGCGAGGTCGGCGCGCGCCTGGTTGACCTTGGCCTCGAAGATCTCGGGGTCGATGCGCGCGATGATCTGGTTCTTCTTCACCAGGGTGTTGAAGTCGGCGTGCAGCTCCTTGATCTGCCCCGAGACCTGGCTACCGACCTGGACCGTGGTGACGGCGTTGAGGTTGCCGGTGGCCGACACAGCCGCGGTGAGGGGACCACGCTCGACGCGGGTGGTGCGGTACTTGGGGGCGTTGCCCCGGCTCTGGGTGTAGAGATACCCCCACACCCCGGCGCCGACGAGCGCCGCCACCACCACGACCGAGACAATGCGCTTCATCGCCGGTTAGACGGACCTCAAGGGTCGACTATTTAGGCGATTTTACCGCCGTCCGATGGCCCGCTCCAGCCGGGCCACGGCGATGCGGTAGTCCGCCAGGGCCTGCGTCTCGGTGTTCTGCGCCTGGGTCAGGAACAGCTGGGCGTCGGTCAGCTCGAGGATCGTGCCGACGCCGGCGTCGAACCGGCCCTGGGCCAGACGGAAGTTCTCCTGGGCCGAGGCGACCGCCGTCTGGGCCGCCCCGATGCGCTCCTGCGCCTCCGTGACGTTCAGCCGGGCCTGCTCGACCTCGCGGGAGATGTCGAGCTCGGTCGCCCGCACGCGGGCCTTCTCGGCATCCACGGTCGACTTGGTCTCCCGCAGACGCGCGATGCGATTGCCCCCGTCGAAGAGCGTCCACGATAGCCTCAGGCCGACCTCCCAGATCTCGTTGAGATCGGTCCGGACGCCGCCGTACGTGCCGTTGGCGGCGATGTCGGGAAAGAAGTCGCGGAAGGCTCGCCGCATGCGGGCGTCCGCCTCGTCGACCCGCAGCCGCGCCTGCTTGTACTCCGGGCGCTGGGCGAGAGCCTGACTCAGCAGATCGGCGCGATCGATCGTCACGGCCTGGTACACGAGGTTGTCGTGGACCTCGGTCGGTGTGTCGGCCGGGATGCCCATGGCGGTGTTGAGCGCCACGCGGGCCAGCTGCTCGGCGTTGCGCGCGCGGATCAGGTCCACGCGGGCGTTCGCCACGTCGACCTCGGCGCGGGCGACGTCCGACTTCGGTCTGGTGCCAACCTCGAAGAAGCCGCGAGCGGAGCGCAGGTTCAGGTCGGCCCGCTCCAGTGCCTGCTCCTGCACGCGGATCAGGCGCCGGGCGAAGTTGATGTTGATGAACGACTCCTTCACCGTCAGCGTGATGAGCTGCCGCTGCAGCTCGACGTCTTCCTGAGCCTGCTCGGCCAGGCGGCGGGCGGCCTCGGTGGACGCGAACGTCTTGCCGAAGTCGAAGAGAATCTGCGAGAGGGAGACTCGCGCCAGCGTGGTCTCCTCGATCGGTCGGATCGTCGTCACCGTGGCGAAGCCGCGGGGATCGCCCGCCGTCCGGCGCTGGGACGCCGCGTTCTGCGTCCGCGCCACGTCTACGGCGCCCGTGAGCTGCGGCAGCAGCGGCGCGAAGGCCTGGTCGACTCGGTGAGCCGCCGCCATGTAATCGGACAGGCGGGCCTGGATCTGCGGCTGGGTTTCGAGCGCGATCCCGATGGCCTCCTCCAGGGTGAGGACGCGGCCGAGAACGCGCGCCGCGGCGGTCGGGACCTGTGTGCTGCCGGGGGGTGGGGGCGCCGCGGGCTCCCGGAGTTGCGCCTGACCAGGCCCCGGGGACGCCAGCAGGCACAGCACGAGGACCACCGAGGCCGGAGCGATCCGCATCAACGTCTCCTTCGCCCGTTTGGAATGCGCGTGGCTGGCGTCACGAATGTCTCAATCTCGCCCGAGAATAACACGCGGGCGCCGGGGTCCCCCTCAGTCGACGGACCGGGGCTTGCGGCCGGTCCGAGCTGGGGCTGTGGATGCGCGGTGGACAGCCTGGTGGACCGCCGGTGCACGGCGGTGGATACATTTTTTCTTGACGCCTGCTACAGGTCGGGTGTTACATCGCCGTCACCACAAGATCTAGGAGGTGGTCTGATGCTGTCTGAGATTCGCCCCCCCAAGGTCGGCACCTGGACCGAGCCCGCCCTGCGCGTGCTCCGGGAGCGGTATCTGCTCCGCGATGACCGCGGGGAGGTGATCGAGACCCCGGAGGAGATGTGCTGGAGGGTGGCCCAGTCCATTGCGGCGGGCGAGGCGCGCTACGGCCGGAGTCCGGCCGCGGTGCGCGAGGTCGCGGCGGCCTTCTACGACATGATGGTCGACGCCTACTTCGTCCCGAACTCGCCGACCCTCATGAACGCCGGCAAGGGCAACGGGCTCCAGTACTCGGCCTGCTACGTGCTGCCGGTGGGCGACTCGATGGAGGAGATCTTCGACTCTGTCAAGGCCGCGGCCATCATCCACAAGTCGGGGGGCGGCACCGGGTTCGCCTTCTCGCGGCTGCGGCCCAAGGACGACCTCGTCGCCTCCACCGGCGGCCGGGCCTCCGGCCCCGTCTCCTTCCTGCGCGTGTTCAACAGCGCCACGGAGGCCGTCAAGCAGGGAGGCACCCGCCGGGGCGCCAACATGGGCATCCTGCGCGTGGACCATCCCGACATCCTGGAGTTCATCGACTGCAAGCTGGACGGCGGTATCACCAACTTCAACATCTCGGTCGCGATCACCGACGCCTTCATGGAGGCCCTGGCGCGGGGCGAGGACTACGACCTCGTCAACCCGCACAACCGGGTCGTCACGGATCGGCTCAGCGCGCGCGAGGTGTTCGAGCGCATGGTTCGCGCGGCGTGGCGCACGGGTGACCCGGGCATGGTGTTCATCGACCGGATCAACGCCAGCCCCGCCAACCCGACGCCCATGCTCGGCGTGGTCGAGGCCACCAATCCCTGCGGCGAGCAGCCGCTGCTCCCCAACGAGGCCTGCAACCTGGGCTCGCTGAACGTCTCGCGGTTCGCGAAGCAGGGTGAGCACGGGGAGTGGGCGGTCGACTGGGACGAGATGGAGCGGGTGATCCGGCTGGCCGTGCGGTTCCTCGACGACGTGATCGAGATGAACCCGTACCCGCTGCCGGTGATCGACGAGACCGTGAAGTCGAATCGTCGGATCGGCCTCGGCATCATGGGCTGGGCCGATCTGCTCTTCATCCTGGGCGTGCCGTACGACGGCCAGGAGGCCATCGACCTTGCCGACCGACTCATGGCGTTCGTGAAGGAAAAGTCTCACGATCAGTGCGCCAAGTTGGCGGAAGAGCGGGGCCCGTTCCCGAACTGGAGCGAGTCGATCTACCGCGACGTGCGGCCCATGCGCAACTCGACGGTGACGACGATCGCCCCGACCGGCACGATTTCGATGATCGCGGGGTGCTCGTCGGGGATCGAGCCGATCTTCGCGCTGGCCTTCCAGCACCGGGTGAAGAACCCGGACGGCGAGCGCGTGCTCACCTTCGTGAACGAGACGTTCGAGCGCATCGCCAAGGACCGGGGGCTGTACTCCGACGCCCTCAAGGAGGAGATCGCCAAGCGGGGCTCGCTCCACGGGATCCCGGGCGTACCCGAGGAGGCGGCGCGCGTCTTCAAGACGTCCCACGAGATTGGCTACGAGTGGCACGTCCGCCATCAGGCGGCGTTCCAGCGCTACACCGACAACGGCGTCAGCAAGACGATCAACCTGCCGAACGACGCCAGCGAGGACGACGTGGCCGGCGCCTACCGGCTGGCCTGGCAGCTCGGCTGCCTCGGCATCACCGTGTTCCGTGACGGCTGCAAGGGCGAGCAGGTGCTGAACATCGGGGTGAAGGACAAGGCCCCGGCTCCGGCGCCCGCGGCCGGTCCCTCCGTGGTCAAGCCGCGGCCGCACAGCCTGTCGGGACGCACGTACCGCGCGGAGACGCCGATCGGCACCGCGTTCATCACGGTCAACGAGACCGAGGACGCCGAGCCGTTCGAGGTCTTCGTCCAGGTGGGCAAGGGTGGCTCGGACACCATGGCCGTCGCAGAGGCGCTCGGCCGGCTCATTTCGCTCACGCTGAGGCTCCCTTCGCCGATGTCGCCTCAGCGGCGGCTCGAGGAGGTCATCAGCCAGCTCTCCCGCATTGGTGGCGCCCAGCCGCTCGGCTTCGGCAAGGGCAAGGTGCTCTCGCTGCCCGACGCGCTGGCTCGCACGCTGGCCGAGCACACCGGCCAGCTCAAGCCGTCGGCGGACGGGCCGCCGACCGCGCGCGCCGTCGAGCAGCGTCGCATCGGTGATCTCTGCAAGGAGTGTGGTCAGGCGACGTTCGTGTACGAGGAGGGGTGCAAGAAGTGCCTCTCCTGCGGATACAACGAATGCTAGTCCGACTGCTCTTCCGCCGGCTCCGTCAGGCCCGCGCCGCCCGCCAGCGCGGCCGCCGCCGCGCCCGCCCGCGCCGGCGCTGAATCGGGAAGGGGGGAGCGGGCAACGCTCCCCCCTTCCAACACCAGGTAGACTGCACGACGTGTTTTCGGGTGGGTCGTACGACGAGGTCGCGCGATGGCTGCGGGTATTCCTCACCTCGCACGCCAAGCGCGAGAATCCGCGGGCCGAGGTCGTCCTGGACGATGACGACGCCCTGCACGGCCGGGCGTATCGCGCCCGCCTGCGGCTGGGTGAGCGGCTGAGCGAGCCGATGGAGTTCGACTTCAAGGACGTCGCCGACCACCGCGGTGAGCTCGCCTGGTGCGCCGCACTCGCCGCCCGCACGCGCGCCCAGGTACGCGGCCTGCTGGCGAGCGGGAGCGCCACCGACGCCCGCGCGCGCTAGCCTCGCTCGCCCCTGCTGGCTCGCCGCGGGGGACGTCAACGGCTTCCTCGGTCTCGCGCTCGACAACACCACCAACCTCGTCATCCTCTCGACCCTGCTGATCGGCGTCTTCGGCTTTCCGGCCGAGCTCGTCCTCGGCCGGATGCTGCCGGGCACGGCCCTCGGGGTCCTGGTCGGCGATCTCGCCTACACCGTCATGGCGGTGCGGCTCGGGCGACGCGTGGGCCGCGACGACGTCACGGCGATGCCGTTCGGGATCGACACGCCGACCCTGTTCGCCATGGTCTTCGGTGTGCTGGGGCCGGTGAAGCTCGCCACCGGCGATCCCGTGCTCGCGTGGAAGGTGGCGATGGTCGTCACCATCGCGATCGGCCTCGTGAAGTGCGGCCTGTCGTTCGCCGGCGACTGGGCGCGGCGCGTCGTGCCCCGCGCGGCGCTGCTCGGCTCCATCGCCGGCGTGTCGATCCTGCTCATCGCCTTCCTGCCGATGCTCAAGATCCTCCGCGACCCACTGGTGGGGCTGGTCACCCTCGGCGTCCTCCTCGTGGCACTCGTCGGCGGCGTGCGCATGCCGTTCGGCGTCCCCGGCGCGTTCGCCGCGGTGCTCGTCGGCACACTGATCTTCTGGCTGCGCGCAGGATTCGGAGGCGCGGGGCATCCGACGCCGGTGGTGGGTGCCACGCTCGGGCTGGCGATCCCGTGGCCGACACTGGCCTGGCTCGCCGCCCTCGACGACGCGCTGCCCTACCTCTCGATCGCGCTGCCCTTCGCGCTCGTCACGATCGTCGGCGGCATCGACAACACGGAGAGCGCGCTGGCGGCGGGCGACGAGTACCGCACGCGCGACGTCCTCCTGGTCGAGGCCCTGGCGACGGTGCTGGCCGGTGTGTGTGGCGGGGTGATCCAGAACACGCCTTACATCGGCCATCCCGCCTACAAGGCGATGGGTGCGCGCGCCGGATACACGCTGGCGACCGGCCTCGTGATCGGCCTCGGGGCCGCGGTGGGGGCGCTCGGCGTGCTGGTCGGCGTGCTGCCGGAGGCGGCCGTGGCGCCGATCCTCGTCTACATCGGCCTCGAGATCACCGCGCAGGCGTTCCTCGCCTCGCCCCGGCAGCACGGCCCAGCGGTCGCCCTGGCCTTCGTGCCGGTCGCGGCCGCCGTCGTGCTCATCGAGCTCGGCGGCATCCTGTCGGCCCTGGGCCGCTCCGCCGCGGACCTCGCGGGGGAGGCGGCGGCGACGTATGGCGCGCTGCTCGTGCTGGGCAACGGGTTCATCCTCACCGCGGTGCTTTGGGCCGCGGCGCTGGCCTTCGTCATCGACCGCCGGCCCGGCCCGGCCGCGGTCGTGCTCGCCGTGTGCGCCGTGGCCACTCTCTTCGGCCTCGTGCACTCCCCGCTGCCGACCGGCGCCGTGTTCTGGCCCTGGGCGCCCGGCGCCCCGCTGCCGGTGGCGGGCGCGGTGGCCGCTGCCTACGGGGCCCTGGCCCTCGTGGCACTGCTGCTGGCGAGCCGGACGCGCTAAGATCGATGTGGAGGACAGCGCCATGAACATCGCCAGCATCCTGGCCACCAAGGGTGACAAGGTCGTCACCATCCGAGCGGACCAGAGTATTCGCGAGGCGCTCGGCGTCCTGTCCCAGCACAACATCGGCGCGCTCGTCGTCGTGGACATCGAGATGCGCCCGGTCGGCATCCTCTCGGAGCGCGACATCGTGCGGGCCGCCGCCAAGGACGAGCAAGTCTTCCCGGTCCTAGTCGGCCAGCTCATGACGCGTGACCTCGTGCTGGGCACCCCCGGGGACGACCTGGGCGCGGTGGGCCAGACGATGGTCCAGCGTCGCATCCGGCATCTGCCCGTGGTGCAGGGCGAGCGCCTCGTGGGCATCGTCTCGATCGGCGACGTCATGAAGGCCCAGCGCGACCAGTACCTGGGCGAGGTCGACACGCTGCAGACGATCGTGATGGAGCGGGGACACTGATGGCGCTCGGGACCGCGGAGCGCCCGCTCCGCGTCGCAATCGTCGGCGCCGGTCCGGCCGGGTACTACGCGGCCGAGCACCTGCTGCGCCGGCCTGATCTGGTCGTCGAGGTCGACATGTTCGACCGGCTGCCGACGCCGTACGGCCTCGTCCGGGCCGGCGTGGCGCCCGACCACCAGAAGATCAAGGCCGTGACCGCCGCGTTCGACAAGATCGCCGCGCATCCGCGCTTCCGCTTCTTCGGCGGTGTCGAGCTGGGCAAGGACGTGAGCGTCGGCGACCTGCGCGGGCACTACCACCAGATCGTCTACACGACCGGCGCCCAGACGGATCGGCGCATGGGGATTCCGGGGGAGGATCTGGCCGGCAGCCATCCCGCCACCGAGTTCGTCGCGTGGTACAACGGCCACCCCGACTATCGCGACTGCCGGTTCGACCTCTCGCAGGAGTGCGTGGCCGTCGTCGGCGTGGGCAACGTCGCGGTGGACGTCGCGCGCATCCTATGCCGCACACCCGAGGAGCTGGCGAAGACCGACATCGCCGACCACGCCCTCGAGGCCCTCCGCCAGAGCCGCGTGAGGGAGGTCTACCTCCTCGGTCGGCGTGGCGCTGCCCAGGCCGCCTTCACGAACCCGGAGATCAAGGAGCTCGGCGAGCTGGACGGCGCCGACATCGTGGTGCGACCGGACGAGGTCGAGCTCGATCCGCTGAGCCGGGAGGCGCTGGAGAAGAGCGGCGACCGGGCGGGCACCAAGAAGGTCGAGATCCTCCAGTCCTATGCGCAGCGGCCGCCGAGCGGCAAGCCCCGCCGACTCGTGCTGCGCTTCCTGGTGTCGCCCACGGCGTTGCTCGACGACGGCCGCGGTGCGGTCGGCGGCATCCGCCTCGTGCGCAACCGCCTGGTCGCCTCGGCGACGGGGACGATCCAGGCGCAGCCCACGGACGAGGTCGAGGAGCTGCCGGTCGGCCTCGTCTTCCGCTCCGTCGGGTATCGCGGCGTGCCGCTCCCCGGCGTTCCCTTCGACGAGAAGTGGGGAGTCGTGTTGAACGAGAAGGGCCGGGTGCTGGATCCCGACACCAAGCAGCCGTTGCCCGGCGAGTACACGGCCGGCTGGATCAAGCGCGGGCCGACGGGCGTCATCGGCACGAACAAGCCCGACGCCGCCGAGACGGTGACGGCGATGCTCGACGACCTCGCGGCCGGGCAGACGCTGGACCCGGCCGAGGCCGATCCCGACTCTGTGGAGCGCCTCATCCGGGAGCGGCGGCCCGACTACATCGCCTACGGCGACTGGCTACGCCTGAACGAGCTGGAGGTTGCGCGCGGCCGGGCCCGCGGGTGTCCCCGCGTGAAGTTCACGCGCGTGCACGAGATGCTCGCCGCCCTCGGGAACCGCTCACGGTCCTGACGCGATTTCCTCCACGGGCGGTGCCGACGTCGCCGGCTCTTTCCGAATAAGCGCTTGACCCCGTTCGTCTCACGTGTGTTAAATGCGTCGCGTATTGTGAATCTCATCACGAAGCTCAGGGAGGACGGCATGAGGGCGCGTCTGAGGTCGTTCACGGTCGCGGCCGTCGCGGTCACGCTCGTCGCCGGTGGTGCGTTGACGTCCGCGTGGGCCCAGGGCGAGTGGAAGGCCCCGGCCGACGCCAAGGCCACGAAGAACCCGGTGAAGGGCGTCGGGAACGCCAAGAAGAACGTCGAGACCAACTGCGTGACCTGCCACGGCGCCAGCGGCAAGGGTGACGGTCCCGCCGCCGCCGCGCTGCCGCCGCCGAAGCCGGCCGACTGGACGTCGCCGAAGATCCAGGCCGAGTCGGACGGCGAGCTGTTCTGGAAGATCTCGAACGGCCGCGGCGCGATGCCGCCCTGGAAGCACCTCCCCGAGAAGGACCGCTGGGAGATCGTCAACTACATCCGCACCCTGAAGAAGTAGCGCAGGGTCCCGGATCGCACGCGACGCCCTGCCGGCAGCCGCCGGCGGGGCATTCGTCTCTCCACCGCATGCGCCTCGCTACGATCGACCTCGGCAGCAACACGGTGCGTCTGCTCGTCGCCGACGTGGAGCCCGGTGTCCACGGCTGGCGCACGGTCGACGCCGACCAGCGTGTGACGCGTCTGGGGGAGGGCCTGGCGACGACCGGCCGGCTCGCCCCGGCGCCGGCCGAGCGCACCGCGGCGGTGGTGGGGGAGTACGTCGCGCGCGCCCGGAAGGCCGGCGCCGCCCGCGTGGAGATCGTCGCGACCAGCGCCGTGCGCGAGGCCGCCAACGGCCGCGACTTCGCCGCGACGCTCGAGCGCGCCACCGGGGAGCGCGTCACCGTGGTGAGCGGCGACGAGGAGGCGGCGCTGACGCTGGCCGGTGTCCTGGGCGGCCTCGCGGGCGCCGCGCCCGCCGCCCGCACGCTCGTCTTCGACATCGGCGGCGGCAGTACCGAGTACGTCCTGGCGCTGGACCGCGCGCCGATCGCCGCCGTGAGCCTCCACCTGGGGGTCGTGGACCTGGCGGAGCGGTACCCGTTCCCCGGACCCGTCGAGCGGGCGCGCTACGACGCCATGGGGGCCGAGATCGCCGGACGGCTCGCGCGGGAGGTGCCCGCCGCGATCCGGACCGCCCGGCTCGATCGGCTCGTCGGGACCGCGGGCACGGCCACCACGCTGGCCGCCCTCGACCTGGGGCTGCGCGCCTACGATCCGGCGCGGGTGCAGGGCCACGTCCTGCCTCGCGCGGCGATCGAGGCGCAGCGCGACCGACTGGCGGGTCTGACCGTGGCCGAGCGGGGCGCGCTGCCGTGTCTCGAGCCCGGCCGGGCCGACTTGATCGTTGCCGGCACCGCCATCGTGCTGGCGACCCTCGATCTGACCGGGGCGGCGGCGATGGTCGTGAGCGACTGGGGGCTCCGCGAGGGCATCCTCATCCGCCTCGGCGTCTGAGCCGGCGTCCAACTGCCCGTTCTTGCTACAGAATCTCCGGTCGCGACACCGGTCCGTGATTTGACAGGGTCTTGGCCGACGTCTATTCTAGTTCGACAATATGGATGAGATCGCGGTACTCGTGCTCAACGCCACGTACGAGCCGCTGCATTTCACCAACGCCCGCCGCGCCGTGACCCTGCTGCTGGCCGGGAAGGCCGAGGCCGTCGAGGCCTCCCCCCGGGTGATCCGATCGCCGTCCCGCGCCTTCGCGCTGCCGGCCGTGATCCGGCTGGCGGTGTTCATCCGCAAGCCGTTCCTCGACCGGGTGGCCTTCAACAAGAAGAACATCCTGCGCCGCGACGGCTACACCTGCCAGTACTGCAACCGCCGGGGGGAACGACTGACCGTCGACCACGTCGTGCCGCGCTCCCGCGGGGGCGAGACCAGCTGGACGAACGTGGTGGCGGCCTGCCTGCGCTGCAACCTCAAGAAGGGCAACCGCCTCCTCGACGAGTCGGGGATGCGACTCCTGCGCGACCCGGTGCATCCCAAGTTCGTGTTCTCCACGCACATGCTGAGGCACCCACACGCGCACTCGCTGCTCGACTCGTGGCGGAAGTACCTCGTCGCGGTCCCGACCCCGTCCTAGTGGGATGGGGGGCCTCGAACAGGGCCCTTAAGCCCCGCGGGTCGGTTCGGGACTCCCCGGCGGAGCCGTGGCACCCCTCGAGAACACCGAACAGACCAATTCGATGTTCCGCCTGACGTCGGAGTATTCGCCGCGCGGCGACCAGCCGCAGGCGATCAGCGATCTCGTCCGGTTCGTCCGCGACGGGCGCCGCCACTCGGTGCTCCGGGGCGTGACCGGCTCGGGGAAGACGTACACGATCGCGAACCTGATCGCGAGCGTCAACCGTCCCACGCTCGTCCTGTCGCCCAACAAGACGCTGGCCGCCCAGCTCTTCAGCGAGTTCAAGGCGTTCTTCCCCGAGAACGCCGTGGAGTACTTCGTCTCCTACTACGACTACTACCAGCCCGAGGCGTACATCCCGCAGTCGGACACGTACATCGAGAAGGACGCGCTCATCAACGACGAGATCGATCGCATGCGCCATTCGGCCACCCGCTCGCTGCTGGAGCGCCGGGACGTCGTCGTGGTGGCCTCGGTCTCCTGCATCTACGGCATCGGCGCCCCCGAGACCTACCGGGACATGCACCTGGCCCTGCGGGAGGGGGAGGAGATCGACCGGGACGCGATCATTCGCCGGCTGATCGCCGTCCAGTACGAGCGCAACGACTACGACTTCCACCGGGGTACCTTCCGGGTGCGCGGGGACGTGGTGGAGGTGTTCCCGGCCAACGAGGAGTCGAGGGCGATCCGCATCGAGCTCTTCGGCGACGTGATCGACGCGATCCACCGCCTCGACCCGCTCAAGGGCCAGGTGCAGGAGCGCCTGGACGAGATCCACGTCTATCCGGCGAGCCACTACGTCACGCCCGCCGAGCAGCTCGACCGCGCCCTGGGCACCGTCCAGGAGGAGCTGGGCGAGCGGCTGGCCTTTCTGCGCGGCAAGAACCGTCTGCTGGAGGCGCAGCGGCTCGAGCAGCGGACGCTGTTCGACATGGAGATGCTCCGCGAGCTCGGCTACTGCCACGGGATCGAGAACTACTCGCGCCACCTGACCGGCCGACGCCCCGGCGAGCCGCCACCGGTGCTGATCGAGTACCTGCCGCACGACGCGCTCATCGTGATCGACGAGAGCCACGTGGCGGTGCCGCAGGTCCGCGGGATGTACTACGGCGACCGCTCGCGCAAGGAGTCGCTGGTCGAGTACGGCTTCCGCCTGCCCTCGGCCTTCGACAATCGTCCGCTGACGTTCGAGGAGTTCTCGCGGATCACGGGCCAGACGGTCTACGTGTCGGCCACGCCGGGGGACTACGAGCTGGCGCTGGCCGGCGAGGCGGTGGCCGAGCAGGTGATCCGCCCGACCGGCCTCATGGATCCCAAGATCACCGTGCGGCCGGCCGGCGACCAGGTCGACGACCTGCTCCACGAAGTCCGCGCCCGCGCCGAGCGCGAGGAGCGCGTGCTCGTGACCACGCTCACCAAGCGCATGGCGGAGGACCTCACGGAGTACTACCAGCAGCTCGGCCTGCGGGTGCGGTACCTGCACTCGGACATCGACACGCTCGACCGGATGGCGGTCATCCGCGACCTGCGCCTGGGCAAGTTCGACGCCCTCATAGGGATCAACCTCTTGCGCGAGGGCCTCGACATCCCCGAGGTGTCGCTGGTGGCGATCCTCGACGCGGACAAGGAAGGGTATCTGCGGTCGTCGACGTCGTTGATCCAGACCTCGGGCCGGGCGGCGCGCAATGTCAACGGCGAAGTCATCATGTACGCCGACCAGGTCACGGATTCCATGGCGGCGGCCCTCCGGGAGACCGAGCGGCGCCGCGCGATCCAGGCCCGTTACAACGAGGAGCACGGCATCACGCCGGAGTCCATCCGATCGTCGATCCGCGAGCTGCTGCAGACGGTGTACGAGCGCGACTACTACACCGTCGAGGTGGAGGCCCCCGCCGCCGAGTCCTTCGCGTCGCCGGCCGAGCTCGCCAAGCGGATCGCCGAGATGGAGGCCGCCATGCGCGACGCGGCCCGCCGCCTGGACTTCGAGCAAGCCGCCGACCTCCGCGACCGCGTCAAGGCCCTGAAACGCCAGCAGGTGACCTAGGAGCGTTGACGACGAACTGCAGGGCTACGGTGCCCTTCACCCTCGCCGACATGAAACAGCAGAGTCGGCGCCACGACTCTCTGAAACAGCCCACCCACGCCTCGAACCGGGCCGGCGCGGTCGCTACAATGGATTCCATGAGTCTCCACCACGTGGGCCTCAACCTCGCGAGCGTGCCGTCATGAGCCTCGACGACAAGCTCGCGCGAGTCCCGGACCGTCCGGGCGTCTACATCTACCGGGACGCCAAGGCCCAGGTGATCTACGTGGGCAAGGCGGCGTCCCTGCGCAGCCGCGTGCGCTCGTACTTCCAGGACGCCCGCCCACACGACGCCAAGACCGACGCGATGGTGCGCCAGATCGCCGACCTCGAGTACGTCGTCACCGACAACGAGCTCGAGGCGCTGATGCTGGAGGCGAACCTGGTGCGCAAGCACCGGCCGCGCTACAACATCATCCTCCGCGACGACAAGCACTACCCGTTCCTCAAGCTCACGACGAGCGAGGAGTTCCCGCGCCTGCTGGTGGCCCGCCGGGTGCAGAACGACGGCAACACCTACTACGGCCCCTTCTACCCGGCCACCGCGATGCGCGAGACCCTGCGGCTGACCCGTCAGCTGTTCCCGCTCCGGACGTGCTCGATCACGATCGACGGGCGCCTGGAGCGCCCGTGCATCCAGTACGCGATCCACCGCTGCAACGCGCCGTGCACGGGGTGGGAGACGCGCGAGGGCTACGCGCAGACCGTCCGCGACGTCGAGCGCTTCCTGGAGGGCCGCGACGACGAGCTGCTGCGGCGCCTCACCGAGCAGATGGAGACGGCGGCTGCCGAGGAGAAGTTCGAGCGGGCGGCGGTGCTGCGCGACCAGATCCAGTCGCTGAAGAAGGTTCAGGAGCGCCAGAAGATCATCTCCACGGAGGAGGTCGATCAGGACATCCTCGGCGTCGTGCGCCAGGGGCCCGACGCCTGCGTCGAGCTGTTCTTCGTGCGCAAGGGGCGCCTGGTCGGGCAGGAGGCGTTCTTCTTCGACAAGGTCTCGGGCTGGACCGACGGCGACGTGCTGTCGGCGTTCGTCCGTCAGTTCTACGGGAAGTCCGTCACCCCGGCGCCCGAGATCCTGCTCTCCGAGGAGATCCCGGACGCGGCACTCGTGGGCGAATGGCTCTCCGGGCTGGCCGCGCGCCGGGTCCAGCTCGTCGTGCCGCAGCGCGGGTCGCGGCGAGAGTTCGTGGCCATGGCCGAGGCCAACGCCGCCATCGCGCTGCAGAACCACCTCCTGTCGCGCGACGATCGTCAGCAGTACGTGCTGGAGGAGCTGCAGCGCGCGCTCAACCTGCCGGGCCCGCCCAACCGGATCGAGGGCTACGACATCTCGAACATCCAGGGCACCGAGCAGGTCGGGTCGATGGTCGTCTGGGAGAACGGCGGGATGAAGAAGGACGACTACAAGCGCTTCCGGATCCGGACCGTGGCGGGGGCGGACGACTTCGCCTCGCTCCGCGAGGTGCTCTCGCGGCGGTTCGCCCGTGCGCTGGAGCAGGGGAGCGCGCTGCCCGACCTCGTCCTCATCGACGGCGGGCGCGGTCAGCTCAACGTGGGACTGCAGGTGTTGCAGGAGCTCGGTCTCGATTGGATCCCCGTGAGCTCGCTCGCCAAGCAGCAGGAGGAGGTCTACGTCGGGGAGAGCGCGCAGCCGCTGGCGCTCGACCCGACCTCGCCGGCGCTGCACACGCTGCAGAAGATCCGCGACGAGGCGCATCGCTTCGCGATCACGTATCACAAGAAGCTGCGCGGACGGCGGACGATCCAGTCGGTCCTCGACGGGATCCCGGGGGTCGGACCGACCATCCGCACCAGCCTGCTCAAGAGCCTGGGCTCCGCCCGACGCGTGCGCGAGGCCTCGGTGGCGGAGCTCGCGGCGGTGCCGAAGGTCACGCCGAAGCTGGCCCAGAAGATCCACGAGTATTTCCACCCGGCCGAGGGTCAGTTGGCCGATACTGAGGCCGGATCCGGGCCGGAGCCACAGCCGGACGCGGAACGGGAACCGGCCCGGGGCCTCGGAGGTTAGCCGACAAGAGCGCCGATCGGCTGGCGAGTGAACCTGGCGCCCCAAAGGAGCAACGACGCGATGAAGAAGGCAATCGTGGCGATGGCCGTGGCGGTGACGGTGGCGTTCACGGGTGGCGTGGCGATGGCGAGCTCGTGCCCGAAGGTCATCAAAGAGGGCCGGGACGCGGCCGCCAAGATGAAGGCCGACGACCCGAAGGTGAAGGCCGCGGTCGCCAAGCTCGACGAGGCGCAGAAGCTGCACGACAGCGGCAAGCACGCCGAGTCGCTCGCCAAGGCCAACGAGGCGGTGGCGGACCTCAAGAAGTAGCCGTCCAGAGCGGCGCGGTGGCCGCGGTGGCGGCCATCACGCCGCCTTTCTTGCCTGGCTCGTGTAAGTCTGGTAGAAATCAGGCTTAATCATGTCGTCCGACCGTTATCCCTTCAGCGAGATCGAACGCAAGTGGCAGCGCGTCTGGGAGACCACCAAGCAGTTCAAGGTCTCCGAGGACCCGGCCCGCCCCAAGTTCTACTGCCTGGAGATGTTCCCGTACCCGTCGGGCCGCATCCACATGGGCCACGTGCGGGTGTACGCGATCGGCGACCTCCTCGCCCGGTACAAGTGGATGCGCGGCTTCAACGTGCTCCACCCGATGGGCTGGGACGCCTTCGGCCTGCCGGCGGAGAACGCGGCCATCGAGCACGGCGTGCACCCGGCGATCTGGACCTACGAGAACATCGACAACATGCGCGCCCAGCTCCGGAAGATGGGCATCTCGTACGACTGGGACCGCGAGGTCACGACGTGCGACCCGGAGTACTACAAGTGGGAGCAGCTGATCTTCATCCGGATGCTCGAGCGGGGGCTCGCCTACCGCAAGCGCTCCACGGTCAACTGGTGCCCGTCGTGCCAGACCGTGCTGGCCAACGAGCAGGTGGAGGCGGGCCGCTGCTGGCGCTGCGACTCGGAGGTCACCCGTCGCGACATCGACGGCTGGTTCTTCAAGATCACGGACTACGCCGAGGAGCTGCTGGCGTGGTGTGATCGGCTGCCGGGCTGGCCCGAGCGCGTGATGACCATGCAGCGCAACTGGATCGGCAAGAGCGAGGGCGCGGAGTTCGACCTCCCCGTCGCCGGCCGCCCCGAGCTGAAGCTCCGCGTGTTCACGACGCGGCCCGACACGGCCTTCGGCATGACGTACGCGGTGCTCGCCCCCGAGCATCCGCTCGTCGACGCGCTCGTGACCGACGGCGACGAGCGCGCGGCCGTCGAGCGATTCCGGGCCGAGGTCGCCAAGCAGTCGGAGCTCGAGCGCACCGCCGAGGACCGGCCCAAGCGCGGGCAGCGCCTGCGCGCGCAGGTCGTCAACCCGTTCAACGGCGCGAGCATCCCGCTGTTCATCGCCGACTACGTGCTCATGACCTACGGCACCGGCGCCATCATGGCCGTACCGGGTGAGGACCAGCGCGACTGGGACTTCGCCCGCCAGCACGAGCTGCCGATCATCGAGACCGTGAAGCGGCCTCTGGGCTGGACCGGCGAGGCGTTCACCGGCGACGGCGTCAAGATCAACTCCGGCTTCCTCGACGGGATGACGATCCCCCAGGCCAAGCGGGCCGCGATCGACTGGCTCGTGCAGCAGGGGCTCGGCACCGCCAAGGTGAACTACCGCCTGCGCGACTGGGGGATCAGCCGCCAGCGGTACTGGGGCGCGCCGATCCCCGTCGTCTACTGCCCGAACGACGGCCTAGTGCCGGAGAAGGAAGAGAACCTCCCGGTCGTCCTGCCCCAGGACGTGCAGCTCTCCGGCAAGGGGGGCTCGCCGCTGGCCGAGGTGGCGTCGTTCGTCAACACGACGTGCCCGCGGTGCGGCGGCAAGGCGCGACGCGAGACGGACACGATGGACACGTTCGTCGAGTCGTCCTGGTACTTCCTCCGGTACTGCTCGCCTCACTACGACCGGGGCATGGTCGAGCGCCACGCGGCCGACTACTGGATGCCGGTCGACCAGTACATCGGCGGCATTGAGCACGCCGTGCTGCACCTGCTCTACGCGCGCTTCTACACCAAGGTGCTGCGCGACCTCGGCCTCGTGAAAGTCGACGAGCCCTTCCAGGCGCTGCTCTCGCAGGGCATGGTCATCAAGGACGGCGCCAAGATGTCGAAGTCGAAGGGCAACGTGGTGGATCCCGACGACCTCATCCGGACGTTCGGCGCCGACACCGCGCGGCTCTTCTCGCTCTTCGCGGCGCCGCCGGAGAAGGACCTCGACTGGAACGACCACGGCGTGGAGGGCGCGAGCCGGTTCCTGAACCGGGTCTGGCGGTTCGTGGTGACGCACCAGCCGGAGATCGTCGCGACGCCGGCGGGCCGGTCTGGAGGAGCGCCCTCGACTCCGGACGGCCTCGCGTTTCGGCGGACGATTCACGAGACCATCGCGCGGGTCACCGAGGACATCGAGCGGGACTTCCACTTCAACACGGCCATCAGCGCGATCATGGAGCTCGTCAACGCGCTCTATGCATTCGAGACGGCGGCGCGGGACCGGATGCCGGGCGGCGAGCGGGCGGCGCTGCTGCGGGAGGCGGTCGAGACGGTCCTGCTCCTGCTCGGGCCGTTCAGCCCGCACGTGACCGAGGAGCTGTGGGAGCACCTCGGGCACACGCAGAGCCTCTTCAAGGAGCCGTGGCCAACCGCGGACCCCGCCGCGCTCACGCGCCGGGAGGTCACCGTGGTCCTCCAGGTGGACGGCAAGGTCCGGAGTCGGCTCACCCTCGAGGTCGACGCGGCCGAGGATCGCGTACAGGGGCTGGCGCTCGCGGACGAGAAGGTGCGGCCGTGGCTGCAGGGCCGACAGGTCGAGCGCGTGGTGGTGGTGCCGAACCGGCTCGTCAACGTCGTGACGCGCTCGTGAGGGTCGCCGCGCTCCTGGTCGTGCTGGCCGGCCTGCTGGGCGGGTGTGGCTACACGGTTCACGGCACGCTGCCGTCGCACATCAACACGATCTCGGTGCCGATCTTCCGGAACCGCACGCAGGAGCCGGCCATCGAGGGCTTCATCACGCGCGCGGTCGTCGAGGCGTTCTCCACCAACGGCCGACTGAAGGTCGTGGGGAGCGAGGCCGCCGACGCCGTCCTCGACGGCGAGATCATCGGCTACAGCGTGGCGTCGATCGCGTTCGACCAGAACGCCAACGTCCGCCAGTACCGCCTCGTGGTGACGGTGAACCTCCGCATGCGCGACCTCAGGCGCAACACGGTGCTGTTCCAGCAGAACGAGGTACGCGAGCAGGCGGACTTCCGCGTCCAGGGCGCCGTGTCGCAGACGATCTCGCGCGAGGAGACGGCGCTGCGCGCCGCCGCCGTGGACATCGGCCGCGCCATCGTGAGCCTGGCCGTCACCCGCTTCTGAGGGGCGCCCCGGCGCACCCCGGCCGTGGAGTACCCCGCCTTCCTGCAGGCCGCCGAGCGCGGCCAGCCGCCGGCCATCGCGCTCCTGCACGGTGCTGACGAGCAGCTCCTCGACGACGCGCTCGACGTCGTCACGCGCGGCCTCTTCGCCGACGCCACCGAGCGCGCGCTCGGCCGGGAGGTGCTCGACGGGGACGCCGTCTCGGTCGAGACCCTCGTGCGCTCGGCGATGACGCTGCCCTTCATGACCCGGCGCCGTCTGATCGCCGTCCGGCGCGCCCAGGCGCTGTCGGCCAAGGGCACGGAGACGCTCACGGCCTACGCCCGCGATCCGAACCCGACGACCAGCCTGGTGTTGCTGGCCGACGAGGGGCTCGGCGCCTCGCGGGAGCGCCGCGCTGACCACTGGCTCCTGGCCGCGCTGCCGCCCGCGATGGTCGTCGGGCTCCCGCTGCGCCGCGGACGGGCGCTGGAGGACTGGCTCAAGCAGCGCGCGGCCACGGACGGCCTCACCGTGAGCGACGAGGCGGCGCGGCTCCTGGTGCAGTGGGTGGGCGAGGACGGGGCCCGGTTGCTCGGCGAGGCACGGAAGGCGGCGCTGGTCGGCGGCCCCGAGCACCGGCGCGTCGGCGTGAACGAGGTCACCGCGGTCGTCGGTGAGCACCGCGTGAGCGACGTGTTCGAGCTCACCCGGGCGGTCGAGCGCCGCGACCTCGGGCTGGCGCTACGCACGCTCGACCGCCTGCTCGCCACCGAGGAGCCGGTGTTCCTGCTGGCCGTGCTCACCCGCAACGTCCGCGTGGCGCTGACTGTGCGTGACCTCGCCGCCGACGGCCAGACGGCCGAGCAGATCGCGCGCGCGGTGCGTCCGACCCCGCCGCCCGTGGTGCAGGCGATCATGGCGCGCGTGAGCGGCGCCGGCGGCGACGGGCTGCCGCGCCAGCTCGTGCGCTGCTGGGAGGCCGAGTGGCGCTGCAAGTCGGGCGGGCAGCCGCGGGCCGAGCTGACGGCGCTGGTCGCCGAGCTGTGCGGCGCGAGGTGAGCCGCCGCATCGGGCTCGCGCTGATCGTCCTCGTGCTCGTCGCCGGGCCCGCCGCCGCCCAGCCCTGTCCCGACTGTCTCGAGGCCGGCTCCGCCCGCGTCGCGGTCGACCTGCCGCCCGGCGTCCCCCTGGGGGGCTACGGCAGCCTCGCGCGGCGTGCCTGGGTCCCCGACCTGCTCGGCCGGCATCCCCACGCGTTCTGGTTCCGCCCCTCCGAGGGGACGCGCGACGAGCTCGCGGTGCGCGCGCTGCTCCTCCAGTCGGGAAGCACGCGAGTGGCGTGGGTCGCCGCCGACCTGCTCGCGATCGACGCGAGCCTCACCGCTGACGTCGGCCGACGCCTGCAGACCGCCGGCGTGGCGCCGGCGACGCTCGTCCTGTCCGCGTCGCACACGCACTCGGGGCCCGGGGCGTACGTCGACTCCACAGTGCTCGGCTGGCTCGCCCTGGACCGCTTCGACTCGACCGTGCGCGAGGCGCTCCTCGGTGCGGTGGCCTCGGCCATCCGCCAGGCCGACGCCGCCCGCCGTCCAGCGCGGCTCGCGGTGGCCAGCGTGAGCGGGCCGAGCATCGTGCGCAGCCGCCTCCGCCAGTCGCTCGACCAGGAGCTGCTGGTGCTGAAGGTGAGCGGAGCGAGGGACGAGCCGCTGGCGCTGGTGTGGAGCTACGCGATCCACGGCACGACCCTGGGCCCGCGCAACCTGCGCCTGTCCGGCGACGTGATGGGGGAGGCCTCCGCCCGCCTCGAGCGCGCGCTCGGCGTCCCCGCGCTGTTCGTCAACGGCGCGGTCGGCGACGTGAGCCCGAACCGGCACGGGGAGGGCGCGACGAGCGAGCTCGGCGCGCAGCTGGCCGCGCTGGCCCAGAGCGGCTGGGACGCGGCGACCCCCATCCCACGCCCGACCCTCGCCGTCGGGGTCGCCACGGCGGCGTTGCCGGCCGCGCGCCTGTCGCTGCGCAACTGCCTGCGCGGCTGGGCGCCGCGCGCGCTGTCGCTGCCACTGGGCTCGCTCTTCCCGCGGGAGACGACGCTGACCGCGGTCGTGGCGGGCGACACGGGGTGGGTCACGTTTCCGGGCGAGCTACAGACGCGCCTGGGACGGGGAATCAAGGACGCCGCAGGGCTGCGGCACGTCCTCGTGGCCGGCCTCTCGAACGACTACCTCGGATACTTCGTCGCGCCGGACGACTACGAGCGTCCGTCGTACGTCAGCTGCGGCGTGGTGTACGGGCCCGCCACCGGCACGTGCCTCGCGGAGGGGGCGGCGGTGCTGCTGCGCGCGACCGCCCGGGGCGAGGCGGGGACCGATCGCCGGGTCGCGTGTGACGCCGACGGGGCCGCGCGGTGAGGCGAGCTAGCGCGCGACGAGACGGCGGGCGAGCGCGGACTTCTTACGGGCGGCGGTGTTGCGGTGGATGACGCCCTTCGACACGGCCTTGTCGAGGATGCGGATCGCCTCCGCGACCGTCGTGGCCTGCTCGGGGCCCTGGACCGTGCGCGCGACCTTGAGGGCCGTGCGGACCTTGGAGCGCACCGCGCGGTTGCGCACGCGCCGCCGCTCGCTCTGGCGCATCCGCTTGATCGCCGACTTCGTATTCGCCACCCGGTGACTCCTCCTCGTGAACGTGCCGGGGCGCGCGGACGACGCGCGCCGGGCCGTCGTGCATCATGCCCGAGGACCGGGGGTTTTTCAAGGTGAGCTCCTCGGAGCGACAGGTCGTCGGGGCGCTGGGCTCGATCGGGGCCGCCACCCTCGCCAGCCGCGTGCTCGGCTTCGCGCGCGACATGCTGGTGGCGCTGGTCTTCGGCGCCGGCCCCGTGACCGACGCGTTCTTCGTCGCCTTCCGCATCCCGAACATCCTGCGGCGCCTTCTGGCCGAGGGGGCGCTCTCCACCGCGGTCATCCCGGTGTTCACCGAGTACGCGGTGAACCGGCCGCGCGAGGAGCTGATCCGGATGCTCCGGGCCTTGCTGGCCGGCGCGCTGCTGGTCCTGGGCGTCGTCACCCTGGCCGGCATGCTGACGGCCCCGTGGGTGGTGGCGTTCATCGCGCCGGGGTTCGCGAGCGACCCCGGGCAGTACGACCTCGCGGTGCGGCTCACGCGTCTGATGTTTCCCTACCTGCTGCTCGTCGGGCTCGCCGCGCTCGCGATGGGCGTCCTCAACTCCCAGGGTCACTTCTTCGCCGCCGCGCTGGGCCCGGCCGTCCTCAACGTGGGCATGATCGCCGCCGTCCTCGGACTGGCCTCGCGCGTCGACCCGCCCGTGATGGCTCTGGCGCTCGGCGTGCTCCTCGGCGGCGTGGGCCAGCTGCTCGTCCAGGTGCCGAGCCTGCGGGCGATCGCGCTCCTGGTCCCACCCTCGCGTGAGCTCGGGCACCCCGCGCTCGGTCGCGTGGCCCGGCTCCTGCTGCCCGCCGTGTTCGGCCTGGCGGCGGTGCAGGTGATGGTGTTCGTCAACACGCTGCTCGCCTCGCTGCTGCCGGCCGGCTCCATCTCGTTCCTCTACTACGCGGATCGCGTGATGGAGTTTCCGCTCGGCGTGTTCGGCATCGCGCTGGCCTCGGCGTCGCTGCCGGCGATGGCCCGGCAGGCGGCCGCCGGGGACACACCCGGTGTGGCCGCCACCGTCAACTTCGCCCTGCGGCTGGCGACCTACGTGTCGCTCCCCGCCACCGTCGGCCTGGTGGTGCTCAGCGTGCCGATCACGCGCGTGCTCTTCGAGCGTGGTCGGTTCGGAGCAGCGGACACCGAGGCGACGGCGGTGGCCCTGGTCTGGTACGCGGTCGGCCTCGTCGGCTTCGCCGGCGCGCGCATCACCGCCCAGGCGTTCTACGCGGTCGCCGAGCCTGGGACGGCCGTGAAGCTCGGCGTGCTGGCGATCGGGGCCAATCTGGTGGCGGCGGTCGCGCTGATGGGGCCGATGGGTCACGCCGGTCTCGCCGCCGCGTCGTCGATCGGCGCCTACGTCAACCTCGCCGGGCTGCTGTGGGCGGCCCGGCGTCGCTTCGGGCCGCTGGGGGGCCGAGCGCTCGTGCGCTCGCTGGCCCGCACGGCGGTGGCGTGCGTTCCGCTGCTCGTGTGGTGCGTGGTGGCGCTGCGGGTGGCCGAGGTGCTGGCGCTCGACACGACCGTACGCGTGGGCACCTGGCTCGGCGTGACGATCGGCGTGGGCGCGGTCGTGTTCTGGGCGACGAGCGCGCTGGTGCGCGCGCCGGAGCGCGTCGCGCTGTGGGGGATGTTGCCGGGACGCCGCTCACGTTGATATAATCCGCCGTGCACTCCAGGCATCCCGCGCGGTTCGCCGTTCGCCCGCGCCCGTCCCACCCGGAGACCCGGCGCCCCTGATGGAAGCGGTCGCCGAGTATCTCGGGGCTCTCCAGACGGAACAGGGAGCGTCCCGGAATACTCTCGCGGCCTATCGACGCGACCTGACCGACTTCCTGCGCTTCCTCGCGACCCGGCGGCTGACGGCCGACACCGTCAAGCCGGACGACGTCGTGACCTGGCTCGAGCGCCTGCGGCGCCGGGGCCTGGCTCCCGCCAGCGTCGCCCGGCGGCTGTCGGCGGTCCGAGGATTCTACCGGCACCTTCTGCGGGAGGGCGGGGTCCGTCGCGATCCCACGGAGCACCTCGACACCCCGCGCGCGCGACGTCCGCTCCCGCGGGCGCTCTCCCTGGAGGCGGCCGCTCAACTCGTGGAGGCCCCCGATACACGGCGCCCCGCCGGCGTGCGCGACCGCGCGGTCCTCGAGCTGCTCTACGCGACGGGCATGCGGGCGTCGGAGTGCATGGGCCTCCGGCTGGAGGACGTCAACCGCACCGCCGGGTACGTGATCTGCACCGGCAAGGGATCCAAGCAGCGGCTGGTTCCCGTCGGCGCCGAGGCGCTCACCTGGGTCGAACGGTACCTGCGCGACGTCCGGCCGAGCGCGACGCGCCGCCGCGACTGCGGGCGTCTCTTCGTGAACCCTCGCGGTGGCCCGCTCTCGCGCCAGTCGCTGTGGCTACTCGTACGACGTGCCGCGTCGAGGGCGGGCCTGCAGCGTCGGGTGTTCCCGCACATGCTCCGTCACTCGTTCGCCAGCCACCTGCTGGAGGGCGGCGCCGACCTGCGCTCCGTGCAGGCGATGCTGGGGCACGCCGACATCTCGACCACGCAGATCTACACCCACCTGCCGACGTCCGCCCTCACGCGCATGTACCGCACCTTCCACCCGAGGGCCTCCTAGTGGCGCGGCGCGCCCACGCCTATCCGCAAGTGACACCGACCGCCGCCGACCTCGTGGACGGCGCCGTGGTGACGGCGCCGCCGACCCTGGCCGCGGCCGACGCCGCCCGGCTGGCTCGCCGACGGAACGCCGAGGTGCTGGGCACGGGCGGCGCCGGCTGGGTGCTACGCGAGGACGCCTCCCGCGCGGAGGCGCTCGGTGTGGGACACCTCGCCGTGCGCCGACTGGCTCGCCGGCTCCCCGTCGTCACGGCCCGGGCACCGGAGGTGACGGTCCGGCGGCACCTGGCCGCGGGCGCGCTGGCCGTCGTCGTGGTGCGTGGTCGCCTCCCGCTCGGGGTCGTGCGGCGCCCGCCGCCGTCGGCGTCGCTCTCCATGCGAGCCCACTTCGAGCGCTCGCTCGACGACGAGGGCCGCGAGCTCCTGGGCACCGTGGGCCGCCTCGCGGCGGCGCACGGCGCGCACGCCTTCGCGGTGGGGGGGCTCGTCCGCGATGCGTGGCTCGGCGAACGGGCCCAGCATCACGATCTCGACGTCGTCGTCGAGGGCGATGCGGGCTTGGTCGCGCGGGCGCTGGCCGACGCCCGTGGAGGCACGCTGGTCGAGCACGAGCGGTTCCTCACCGCGTCGGTCGGGCTGCCCGACGGCCGCCGGGTCGACGTGGTCACCGCGCGCTCCGAGCGCTACGAGGAGCCGGGCACGCTGCCCTTGGTGATGCCGGCGGCCATCGGCCAGGATCTTCGTCGACGCGATTTCAGCGTCAACGCGATGGCCGTGGAGCTGAGCACGGGGACCTTCGGGCTGCTGGATCCGCTCGGTGGCGCTGCCGACGTGGGCCGGCGTCGTCTACGCGTGCTGCATCCGCTGTCCTTCGTCGAGGATCCCACGCGCATTTTCCGGGCCGCGCGCTACGCCGCGCGCCTCGGCTTCGTGCTGGACGCCTGGAGCGCGCGGTGTCGCGCCCTGGCGCTCGAGCTCGTGCCCTTCACGGCCCTCTCGCCCGCGCGGATCGTCGCCGAGCTGGAGCGCATCCTGGCCGAGCCCACGGCCGCCGACGCCCTGGGCGGCCTCGCGCGGGCCGGCGCCTTCCGGCTGCTGACGCCGCGTCATCGCGCCCGCCAGGTGACGGTGGCTCGCCTGCAGGCGCTGCCGGCCACGCTCGCCTGGGCGCGCGCCAACAGCCTGACGGTCCCGCCGCTCGAGCCGCTGGCCGCCGTGCTCGCCGCCGACCAGCCCGCGGACGTTGCGGCGGCGACGCTGCGGGGCCTCGGGCTCAGCGGCGCGCCGCTCGGTCGCGTGCGCGACGCGCTGGCCACGATGGCGGCAACGCAGGCCCGCGTGGCGAGTGCGCGGCGGCCGAGTGAGGCCGCCCACGCCCTGCGGGAGGCCGGGCCGACGACGGCGGCGTGGCTGCATCTGGCCGGCGATGCCGCCGACCGTGCGCGGCTGACCCGCCTCGTGGAGGCCGAGCCGAGCGGCCGGCCGAGCCTAGGCGGCGAGGCGGTGATGGCGCTGGGTGTCGCGCGGGGGCCCGCCGTGGCCGCCGTGCTGGGGGCCTTGCGGGACGCGCGGCTGGACGGGGAGGTCCACGATCGCGCGGGGGAGATCGACTACGTGAAGGCGTGGCTCCAGAACATGACGAAGGAGGGATGACTTGGGCCCGAAATTCATCTTCGTGACCGGCGGCGTCGTCTCCTCGCTGGGCAAGGGGCTGGCCGCGGCCTCGATCGGCGCGCTGCTGGAAGCCCGCGGCTATCGCGTGGCCCTGCAGAAGATGGACCCCTACATCAACGTGGACGCGGGCACGATGAGTCCCTACCAGCACGGTGAGGTCTTCGTCACCGACGACGGCGGCGAGACCGACCTCGACCTCGGGCACTACGAGCGCTTCACCACGGCCCGGGTGACGCGCGACCACAACATCACCACCGGCAAGGTCTACTTCTCGGTCATCCAGAAGGAGCGCCGGGGCGACTACCTGGGACGGACGGTGCAGGTCATCCCGCACATCACCGACGAGATCAAGGCGTCGGTCCGCCGGGTGGCGCGCGACACGGACATCGTCATCGTCGAGGTGGGCGGCACGGTCGGCGACATCGAGAGCCTGCCGTTCCTGGAGGCCATCCGTCAGCTCAAGAAGGACGTCGGCAAGGACAACGTTCTGTACGTCCACCTGACCCTCGTGCCGTTCATGCAGGCCGCCTCCGAGCTCAAGACGAAGGCCACGCAGCACTCGGTCAAGGAGCTGCGGGCGATCGGCATCCAGCCGGACATCCTGCTGTGCCGCACGGACCGCTACCTGCCGCCCGGCATCAAGTCGAAGATCGCGCTCTTCTGCGACGTCGAGGAGGAGGCCGTCATCACCGCCAAGGACGTCGAGACGGTCTACGAGGTGCCGCTCGTGTTCCACCGCGAGGGCCTCGACGAGATCGTCATGAAGCTGCTCGGCCTGGAGGCGCGGCCGATCGACCTCTCGCGCTGGGAGGGCGTGGTGCGGCGGGTGAAGTCGCCGCAGACGAGCACCCGCGTCGCGGTCGTCGGCAAGTACGTCGAGCTGAAGGACTCCTACAAGAGCCTGATCGAGGCCCTCGCCCACGGCGGCATCGCCAACGACGCCCGCGTGGAGGTGGCGTGGGTCGACGCGGAGCACATCGAGCGGGACGGCGCCGCCGCCCACTTCGGCGACGTCCACGGCATCCTGGTCCCGGGCGGCTTCGGCGACCGGGGGATCGAGGGCAAGATCGCCGCGGTGCGCTTTGCCCGGGAGCGCGGCGTGCCGTACTTCGGCATCTGCCTCGGCATGCAGTGCGCGGTCATCGAGTACGCGCGGCACGTATGTGGGCTGGCCGGCGCCAACTCCTCGGAGTTCGTCCAGAACGCGCCCCACCTGGTGATCGACCTCCTGCCCGAGCAGCGCACCCTGGCCGACAAGGGCGGCACCATGCGCCTGGGGCTGTACCCGATCCTCCTGACCGAGGGCACGCGCGCCTCGCGGCTATACGGGCAGGGGATCATCCAGGAGCGTCACCGCCACCGCTACGAGGTCAACAACGACTACCTGAAGACGCTCGAGAAGCACGGGCTCGCGATCTCCGGCATCTGGGCCGAGAAGCAGCTGGTCGAGATCGTCGAGCTCCCGGACCATCCCTACTTCGTGGCGGGGCAGTTCCATCCCGAGTTCCGCTCGCGACCGTGGGACCCGCATCCGCTCTTCGCCGGCTTCGTGCGGGCCGCCCTCGAGCACGGCGAGCGCCCGTGACCGTCGTCCGCGAGGTCCCCGTCGCGCCCGGCGTCACGATCGGAGGCGGGCGTCCGCTCGTGCTCATCGGGGGGCCGTGCGCCATCGAGAACGAGGCGCATGCGCTGATGACCGCCGAGCGGCTGGTCGCCATCGCGGCGAAGCATCGGGTGCCGTTCATCTACAAGTCGTCCTACGACAAGGCCAACCGCTTCTCGGTGAACAGCTACCGCGGACCGGGCCTGGTCGAGGGCCTGCGCATCTTGAAGAAGGTCCGGGACACCCTGCGCGTGCCGGTGCTCTCGGACATCCACCAGGTGAGCGAGGTCGATCCGGCCGCCGAGGTGCTGGATGTGCTCCAGATCCCCGCGTTCCTGTGCCGCCAGACCGACCTGGTCCTCGCCGCGGCCGCCACCGGCAAGCCGGTGAACGTCAAGAAGGGCCAGTTCGTGGCGCCGCGCGACATGCGCAACATCGTCGACAAGGTCCTGTCCAAGGGCAACGAGGCTATCCTACTGACCGAGCGCGGCGCGTCGTTCGGCTACAACAACCTCGTGGTGGACCTGCGCGGTCTCGAGATCATGCGCGAGTTCGGTTTCCCGGTGGTGTTCGACGCCACCCACGCCGTGCAGCTCCCCGGCGGCGCCGGCGATCGCTCGGGCGGCGAGCGGCGCTACGTGCAGGGGCTCGCCCGCGCCGCGGTCGCCTTCGGTATCGACGCGCTCTTCATGGAGATGCACGAGGACCCCGACCGCGCGCTGCCCGACGGACGGCCGCTCTCGGACGGGCCGAACATGCTGCGCATCGACGACCTGCCGCGTCTGCTCGACCAGCTCCTGGCCATCCGGGCCGGCCTGGGCCAGCCATGAGCGCCGCCCCCCGCGGCGACGCCCGCCGCCTGGCCGAGCGCGTGTTGCGGATCGAGGCCGAGGCGGTCCTGGCGCTGGTGGCCCGGCTCGACGAGCGGTTCGAGCGTGCCGTCGAGGTGCTCCACCATTGCGCCGGCCGGGTCATCGTCACCGGCATGGGCAAGTCGGGCCACGTCGGGGCCAAGATCGCGGCGACGCTCGCCTCGACGGGGACGCCCGCCTACTTCCTGCATCCGGCCGAGGGAGCGCACGGCGACCTCGGCATGGTCGCCCGTAACGACGTCGTGGTGGCGCTGTCGAACTCGGGCGAGACGGACGAGATGCTGACGATCCTGCCGGCGCTCAAGCGGCTCGGCGTGCGGATCGTGCTCCTCACCGGCAATCCAAAGTCGACGCTCGCCAGCCAGTGCGAGGTCGTGCTCGACGTCAGCGTCGCGGAGGAGGCCTGTCCGATGAATCTCGCCCCGACGGCCTCCACGACCGCGGCGCTCGCGATGGGCGACGCGCTGGCCATGGCGTTGCTCGACCGGCGGGGCCTGCGGCCCGAGGACTACGCCGCGCTCCATCCGGGCGGCACGCTGGGCTGGCGCGCGCTCTTCCGCGTGGCGGACCTCATGCACGGCGGCGACACGATCCCGATGGTCACCGAGGACGCCGACCTGCGGCGCGTGGTGGAGGAGATGACCCGCGAGCGGTCACGCTCGGTGGCGGCCGGCGAGACGCCGCACGCCTGCGGCATGACGACGGTGGTGGACCCCGCCGGTCGCCTGGTGGGCATCATCACCGACGGCGACCTCCGGCGTCTTCACCTGCGCGGCGGCTCGTTCGACGCGGTGCGCGCCCGCGACGTGGCGACCCGTACACCACGGACGATCGGGGCCGACGACCTCGCCGCCAAGGCCCTCGAGATGATGGAGGGGACCATCACGAGCCTGGTCGTGGTGGACGAGACCCGCCGTCCTCGTGGCGTGATTCACATGCACGATATCTTGCGCGCCAAGATCGTCTAGAGCAGGACCTCTCGCCCCTTTCGGAACAAGCTTTTCGCTTTTGACCTGCCGAGGGCCGTGGTAGGGTGGTACCGAACTTGCACTGCGTCTCCCATGCGTAACTTGGCGCGCGTCATCTTGGCGGTCGTCGTCGTCTTCGTCGTGGGGGTGACCGCGATGCTCGTCGTCAGGAGCCGCTCCGCAAGACTCGAGTCGCTGGGGCCGTCGCCGTCCTCCGCCGACCTTCAGATCAAGGAAGTGGACCTCGAGGAGGAGGCCAAAGGGGTGCGCTGGCGACTGAAGGCCGAGCAGGCGCTGATGTACGACAAGTCCGGCCAGACGCAGTTGCGGCGGCTGGTGGCGAACATCTACCAGCGCGAGCGGGCGTGGACGATCGTCGGTGACGAGGGGGACCTCGATCGCAGCACGAACAACGTCGAGGTGCGCCGTAACGTGGTGGTGACGTCCGACGACGGGCTGCGGCTGGAGACGGCGGTGCTGCGCTGGGAGGCCGCGACCAAGCGGCTGTGGACCGACACGCCCGTCGTCCTGAGCCGCAACGGGTCGGTCGTGAAGGGGAGCGGGCTGGACGTGAGGATCGACGACGATGCGACGACCATCACAGGTCCTGTGCGCGCGACCTTCGAGATGAGGAAGACACGGTGAGGAGGACGCTCCTGGCGATCGCGGCGGTGACAGGACTGATGACGGTGGCGGCCGGCGCGGCCCCGCGGCCCGCCGCGGCCCCCCCGGCGTCGCCGGCGACGACCCCATCACCCGTCGAGCGGTCGGCGCCGTCTGGCGAGGATCGCGCGCAGCCCGTGACGGTCGACTCGGACAAGATGGAGCGGTTCGGCAAGGAGAGCCTCGTGGTGTTCACGGGCAACGTCGTCGCCCGGCAGAACAACTCGGTGCAGTACGCGGACCGCATGGAGGTCTATCTGGACGAGAAGGGCGACCGGATCCTCCGCACGGTCTCGACCGGCAACGTCCGCATCGTGACGCGCGATTGCCGGACCGGGACCGCCCGCCGCGCCGAGTACCACGACCTCGAGCAGCGCGTGGTGCTGTCCGGGAACGCGCGGGTGTGGCAGGAGGACAACGTCGTCAGCGGGGAGAGCATCGTGATCTATCTCTCCCAGGACCGCTCGGTGGTGCAGGGCGGGAAGCAGGAGCGGGTCAAGGCCGTCTTCTATCCGCGCGACGAGAAAAAGGACGAGAAGAAGGACGAGCGGAAGGACGGTCCCGCGACCGCCAAGGCGGCGACGGCCGCGCGCTGCGCCAACTGACGACATGGAAGGACTCGTGGCCCAGGGCCTCCAAAAGTGGTTCAAGCAGCGCAAGGTCGTCGACAACGTGTCGCTGGACATCCAGCGGGGCGAGGTCGTCGGGCTGCTCGGGCCCAACGGCGCCGGTAAGACGACGTCGTTCTACATGATGGTGGGCTTGCTGCCGACCGAGGGCGGACGTATCTTTCTGGAAGGACAGGAGATCACCGCGCTACCCATGTACCGGCGCTGCCGGATGGGGGTGGGCTACCTGCCGCAGGAATCGTCGGTTTTCCGAAAACTGACCGTCGAGGAAAACCTGATGGCGATCTTGGAGACGCTGGACCTGACGGCAGACGAGCGACGCGAGCGCGCGCGAGAGCTCCTCGCCGAGCTCGACCTGACGGCGCTGGGGCCGTATCCGGCCTTCACGCTGTCGGGGGGTGAGCGGCGGCGACTCGAGATCACCCGGGCGCTGGTCACCGCGCCCCGCTACCTGCTCCTGGACGAGCCGTTCACGGGTATCGACCCGATCGCCATCGCCGACATCCAGGAGATCATCGCCCGGCTCCGTGACCGGGGGATCGGCATCCTCATCACCGACCACAACGTGCGCGAGACACTCGCGATCACCGATCGCGCATACATCCTGTACGACGGCAAGATCCTCGTCTCAGGCACCGCCAGCGAAATCGCCAACAATCCGATCGCCCGAGAGATCTATCTCGGGGAGAAATTCGCCCTCTAGGGCGTACGGGGACGAGACGTAGCCATGGCCATGGAAGCGCGCCTCTCACTTCGGCAGAGCCAGCGGGTCGTGATGACCCCGCTGCTGCAGCAGGCGATCCAGCTCCTCCAGCTCTCCACGCTGGAGCTGCAGGAGGTCGTCCAGAAGGAGTTGCTCGAGAACCCGCTCCTCGAAGAAGTCGCCCCCGAGACGAACGAGACTCCGGAGACCGTCGCCACCGCTCCCGACGCCCCGGCGCCGACGCCGGTGGAGCCGGCCCCGGTGGAGCCGGCGCCGACGAGCGAGCGCCAGACCGACGACCTGCCCTTCGATCTCACCTCCGTGATGTTCGACGACAGCGGCGACGAGCGGTCGCTGGTCGCCCAGGAGGAGCGCGAGGAGCTGCCGTTCGAGAACATCGTGCGCTCGGTGAGCTCGCTGAACGACCACCTCGACGAGCAGCTGCGCTTTACGGTCGAGGACCCGCTGGTCCGGCGCATTGGCACCGAGATCATCGGCAACCTGGACGAGGACGGGTACCTGCGCGCCGAGCTCAGCGAGATCGCCGAGCGGTGCGAGACGACCGTCGACCAGGTCGAGAAGGTGCTGATGCTGATCCAGGCGTTCGACCCGCCCGGGGTCGCCGCCCGCTCCATCCAGGAGTGCCTGCTCATCCAGCTCAAGGTCGATCCCAATCCCGACCCCGTCTCGGTGGAGATCGTCGAGGAGCACTTCGACGAGCTGACCCGCCGCCGCTACCCGGACATCGCCCGGTCCCTGAAGCTGCCGCTGGACCGCGTCATGGAATCGGTCGAGGAGATCATGGGGCTGGAGCCCAAGCCCGGGCGGCGCTTCGGCGGCGCCGACTCGCGCTACATCGTGCCGGACGTGGTGGTCCACAAGATGGGGAGCGAGTACGTGGTCGTCCTCAACGAGGACGGCATTCCCCGCCTGCGGGTGAACGCCCTCTACCGCTCGCTCCTGCGCAACTCCGGCGACGAGGCCCGCGCCTACGTCGAGCAGAAGCTGCGGTCGGCGGTGTGGCTCATCAAGTCGGTGGACCAGCGCCAGCGCACCCTCCGCAAGGTCACCCAGTCGATCGTGAAGTTCCAGCGGGACTTCCTCGACAAGGGCCTGCCGTGCCTGCGGCCGCTGTCGCTGCGCGACGTCGGCGAGGACATCGGCATGCACGAGTCGACCATCAGCCGGGTCACGACCAACAAGTACGTCGAGACCCCGCAGGGGCTGTTCGAGCTCAAGTTCTTCTTCCACAGCGGCATCGCGTCCGGGGACGGGGAGATGGTGTCCTCGGTCTCGGTGAAGAAGATGATCCAGGACCTGCTGGCCAACGAGGACCCGGCCAAGCCGCTGTCGGACCAGGAGGTCGCCCAGATCCTCAAGGGCCGCGGTCTCACCATCGCCCGACGGACCGTGGCGAAGTACCGGGAGGAGCTCGGCATCCTGCCGTCCCACCAGCGCCGTCTGGCGCCGAAGCGGCGGTGATCCGGCCCCCCTCCCGAGGGAGAGTGGTCATGCGGTTGATCATCAGCGGTCGCGGGGTGGTCCTGACGACCGTGTTCAAGGACGCGGTCACCGGGAAGGTCGCCAAGCTGGTCCCGCTGCTGCCCAAGCTGATCGGCGCCCGGGCCACCGTCACCGCCGAGAAGTTCCGTCACACGGTCCGTCTCACCCTCACCGCCAAGCGACGCGTCTTCGCGAGCACGGCCACCGCCGGTGACCTCGCCGCGGCGCTGGACGAGGCGATCGCCAACCTGGCCCACCAGGTCCGCCGGGCCAAGGACCGTCGCCGGCTCGCCCCGCGCCGGCTGACGCGCGCGGCCCAGCGACGCCCGGCCGACGAGGCCGCCTGAGCATGAGCGGACCGATCTCGTTCGTCGTCATCACGGGTTTGAGCGGCGCCGGCAAGAGCTACGCGATCAAGTGCTTCGAGGACATGGGCTTCTTCTGCGTCGACAACCTGCCGACCACACTGATTCCCACGTTCGCCGATCTCGTGGCCCGCTCCCACCAGACGGCGAGTCGCGTGGCCCTCGGCGTCGACGTGCGGGAGGGCGAGTACCTGACCCACCTGCTCGACACGCTCGGCGAGCTCCGGGGGCGGGGGCACGGGGTCGAGGTCCTCTTCCTGGAGGCGAGCGAGGAGGCGCTGGTCCGCCGGTACCGGGAGACTCGCCGTCGCCATCCGCTGGCGCCCGAGGGGAACCTGGTGGAGGGGATCCGGGCCGAGCGCAAGGCCCTGTCGACGATGCGCGAGGTGGCCGACCGGATCGTCGACACCTCGGCGCTGACCGTCCACCAGCTCAAGGACCGTCTGATCGAGATGTACGTGGCGCCCGGCCAGCGGACGGGCCTCACCATCTCGCTCGTCTCCTTCGGTTTCAAGCACGGCGTGCCGTTCGACGCGGACCTCGTCTTCGACGTGCGGTTCCTGCCCAACCCGCACTTCGTCGAGGGGCTGCGCCCGCTCGACGGGCGCGACGCGCGCGTGCGCGAGTTCATCCTCGCCCACGCGGAGAGCCGGGAGCTGCTCCGCCGCCTCGAGGACTTCCTCGGCTTCGTGCTGCCGGCCTACCAGCGCGAGGGCAAGGCCTACCTGACGGTCGCCATCGGCTGCACCGGCGGCCGGCACCGCTCCGTGGCGCTGGTCGAGGAGCTGAAGGGCTTCCTGCAACGGCTCGGCCTGGCCGCCAGCGTCGTCCACCGGGACATGGATCGCGAGTAGCCGTTGAGTCATCCGTCACTGGCCCTCTGCTTCGGCGTCCACAACCACCAGCCGATCGGGAACTTCGAGGGGGTCCTCCGCGAGACGACCGCACAGGCGTACCGGCCCTTCCTCGAGCGCGTCCGCGCGCGGCCCGAGGTCCGGCTCACCGTGCACTGCACCGGCAGCCTCCTCGAGTGGCTTCGCGCGCACGAGGGCTCGACCTTCGACCTGCTCGGCGAGGTCGTGGCGTCGGGACAGGTCGAGCTCCTGACCGGAGGATTCTACGAGCCGATCCTCGCGATCCTGCCCGACGCCGACAAGCGCGGCCAGATCCAGCGGCTCAGCGAGTACCTGGCCACGAGCTTCGGCGTCCGGCCTCGCGGCATGTGGCTCGCCGAGCGCGTGTGGGAGCCGCACCTGGCGCGAGCGCTCCACGATGCCGGCGTCGAGTACGTGCTGGTCGACGATCGACACTTCGCGCTGGCCGGCCTCGATCCCGAGGCCCTCGGCGGCTGCTATCTCACCGAGGATCAGGGCGCGACGCTCCGCGTGTTCCCGATCAACGAGCGTCTCCGTCACCTCATCCCGTTCGCCGAGGTCGACAAGTCCCTCGAGTACCTCGGCGAGCGACGCGGGCGGGTGCCGGCGGTGACGGTCGTCGACGACGGCGAGAAGTTCGGCGCGTGGCCCGGCACGTACCGGCACGTCTATGAGGAGGGCTGGCTCGACCGGTTCTTCGACCGGCTGCTCGAGACACCGTGGCTCCGTCTCGCCACCTTCGCCGACGTCGTCGACACGGTGCCCGCGGCGGGGCGGGTCTATCTGCCCACGGCGTCGTATCACGAGATGGGCGAGTGGGCGCTCCCGGCCGAGGCGGGCCGCGTGCTGCTGGAGGCCAAGCGCGATCTCGGCCAGATCGAGGGCGGCGCCCGCCTGGTCGACCTCATGCGCGGCGGGTTCTGGCGGAACTTCCTGGTGAAGTATCCCGAGGTCGCGGAGTTCTATTGGAAGATGCTGCGCGTCTCGGCGGCCGTCGAGCGGGCGCGCGTGACGGGCGCCGACGCGGGGCGGGTCGCCGCCGCGCGCGAGGCGCTCTGGCGCGGCCAGGCCAACGACGCCTACTGGCACGGCGTCTTCGGCGGCTGCTACCTCCCGCACCTGCGTCGGGCGGTGAAGAGCGCGCTGCTCGACGCCGAGGCGCGGCTGACGGCCGACAGCCCGGCGATGGAGGTGACCGTCGGCGACGTCAACGGCGACGGCCGGGACGAGGTGCTCATCCGCACGCCGGCGCTGACGGTCACCGTGAACCCCGCGCGCGGCGGCACGCTCAGCGAGATCGGGGCACGCGAGCGTCGCCACGACCTGGCCGACGTGTTCGGGCGTCGAGAGGAGGCCTATCACGCCCAGCTGGGTCAGGCCGCGGCCACGATGCGGTCGATCCACGACGCGCCCTCGCAGAAGGAGCCGGGCCTGCACCAGCTGCTCGCCCACGATCGGTTCCGGCGGGTCTCGCTCCTGGACGCCCTCGTGGCGGCGGACGACGAGCTCGACCCGGTCGAGCCGTGGGCCGCCAGCCGTGTGGCCCTCGGCGAGGCCCTGTTCGACTGCGCGGTCGAGTCGCGCGGCGATGCCGTCGACGTGGCGCTGCGGCACCACGTGGACGCGCCGCGCGTGACCGTCCACAAGCGACTGTCGATCCACGACGCCACCCTGCGCGCGCGCTACGAGCTGCAGGGCGAGCTCCATGGCCGGTGGGTGGTCCAGTGGAACCTCGCCCTGAGCGCGGGCGACGCGCCGGGGCGCTACCTGACCGTGCCGGGACACCCGTCGCTCGGCAGCGCGGGCCGGCTGGCCGGCTCGCACGAGGTCGCGCTCGTGGACGAGTGGCTCGGACTGACGGCGCGCCTGACGTGGGCGCCGCCGGCCGAGCTCGCCTGGGGCCCGGTCGAGACCGTCTCCGTCTCCGAGGGTGGCTTCGAGCGGATCTACCAGGGCCTCGCGCTGCTGCTCGTCTGGCCGCTCGGTGGTGAGCGCAGCGACATCACGATCACACTGGAGGTCGTCGATCGATGAACCTGGACGACACGGGGGCGATCGCACGTGTCGATCGGCACGACACGCGGCGCGTCCTGACCGACTTCCCCGAGCAGTGCCGTCAGGCCCGGACGCTGCGGGCCGTCCCGGCCGTCGGCGGCACCCGGCCTCGTGTGGTCGTCATGGTCGGCATGGGGGGATCCGCGGCCGGCGGCGACCTGCTCGCGACGTGCGGCGCGGAGACCGTCGATGTGCCGGTCCTGGTCCACCGGGGCTACGGCCTGCCGGCGGCGGCCGGCCGCGACGCCCTCGTCGTGGCCTCGTCGTACTCGGGCGATACCGCCGAGGTCCTCTCGGCGGTGGAGGTGGCGCTCGCGCGCGGCGTGCGGGTGGTGGCGATCACCTCCGGCGGCGCGCTCGGCGCCCTGGCGGCCGCCCGCGGACTGCCGCGGGTGGCGCTGCCGGACGGGCTGATGCCCCGCATGGCTCTGGGATACCTGGTGCTCCCGGCGCTCGGGGTGCTCGCCGCGTCCGGCGTGCCGCCCGCGACGGAGGACGAGGTCGACGAGGCGCTGCAAATCGTCGCTGAGCAGGCCGCCGAGCTGGTGCCCGAGACGGCGACGGACAAGAACGAGGCCAAGCGCCTGGCCATCGCCCTCGATCGCCGGCTCCCGGCGGTCTACGGGGGTGCGCTCACCGGCACCGCGGCCTATCGCTGGAAGACGGATCTCGAGGAGAACGCCAAGGTGCTGGCGATCGCCGGCGCCGTGCCGGAGATGAACCACAACGAGATCGAGGTCTGGGGGAGTCCGGGCGCCGGGGAGCTGCACGCCATCCTGCTGCGGGAGGACGGCGAGTCGCCCGAGATCGCACGGCGCTTCGCGCTCATGCGGGAGCTGCTCCGGCCGGCCGGCGGCGGCGTGAGCGAGGCCTGGGCGCGGGGCCGGGGGCGGCTCGCCCGGCTGCTGTCGCTCGTCTATCTCGGCCAGTGGGTGAGTTACTACGCGGCCATGCTGCGCGAGACCGACCCGTGGCCGGTGCCGATGCTGAGCGAGGTGAAGGCCCGTCTGAGCACGCCTGAACGCGGCCGCCCGTCACCTTGAGAGGGTGCGTGGGTCGTGCTACAGTGGCGCGATTTCACGCATGAGAGGAGATGGGATGGCGCGCGATGAGTACCTGTTCACGTCGGAGTCGGTGACCGAGGGGCATCCCGACAAGATCGCCGACCAGATCTCCGACTCGGTCCTCGACGCGATCCTCGCGCAGGACCCACGCGGCCGCGTGGCCTGCGAGACCCTCCTGACGACCGGCCTGGTCGTCGTCGCCGGGGAGATCACGACCAGCTGCTACGTCGACGTGCCTGACCTCGTGCGCAACGTGATCCGGGACATCGGCTACGTCAGCTCCGACCACGGGTTCGACTGCCAGACCTGCGGCGTCGTCACCGCGATCGACAAGCAGTCGGCCGACATCGCGCTCGGCGTCGACAAGGAGGGGGCGGGCGACCAGGGCCTCATGTTCGGCTACGCCTGCCGGGAGACCGAGGAGCTCATGCCGCTGCCGATCATGCTGTGCCACCGCCTGGTGGAGCGGCTCAGCAAGCTCCGCCGCGCCGGCACGCTGCCCTACCTGCGGCCCGACGGCAAGAGCCAGGTGAGCGTGCGCTATCGCGACGGCAAGCCGGTCGCGGTCGAGACGGTGGTCGTCTCCAGCCAGCACGCCGACAGCGTCGGCCAGGACCAGATCCGCAACGACATCATCCAGCATGTCATCCTGCCGGTCGTGCCGGCGGCGCTGATCGACCCGAACAAGATCGTCTACCACATCAACCCGACCGGGCGGTTCGTCACCGGCGGGCCGATGGGTGACACCGGCGTCACCGGACGCAAGATCATCGTGGACACGTACGGCGGGTCGTGCCCGCACGGCGGCGGCGCCTTCTCCGGCAAGGACCCGACGAAGGTCGACCGCTCCGGCGCCTATATGGCGCGCCACGTGGCCAAGAACCTCGTGGCGGCGGGGCTGGCCGAGCGGGCCCAGGTGCAGGTCGCCTACGCCATCGGCGTCCCCGAGCCGGTGTCCATCATGGTCAAGACGGACGGGACCGGCGTCGTCCCGGAGACCCGGCTGGAAGAGATCGTCCGCCGAAACTTCGACTTCCGCCCGCGCGCCATCATCGAGTACCTCGACCTGCGGCGCCCGATCTACCGCAAGACGGCTGCCTTCGGCCACTTCGGCCGGCCCGATCCCGACTTCACGTGGGAGCGGACCGACCGGGTCAAGGACCTCCGTAACGACGCCGGCGTGTAGTCCCGCGCCGACGCCGCCCGACCGTATCGGATGAGACGGCCGCAGCCTGTCGTCCTGCTGATCGCGCTTGCCGTGATCCTGGGCCTGGTGGCCCAGATCGTTCCGTTCTACACGGACTGGCTGTGGTTCGGCGAGGTCGGCTACGCGGGCGTCTTCTGGACGATCCTCTCGCTGCGCGGGGCGCTCTTCACCGCGGTCGCGGTCGGCGTCCTCGTCTTCCTGTGGGCGAACCTCACCTTCGCGGCGCGCTCCGCGGCGCCCGACGTGCTGTGGGAGCTGGAGGATCAGCTCGGGCTGCCCGGCCGGGTCGTGATCGAGCCGCTCATCCGGCGCTTCCTGCCGATCGTGATCACACTGATCGCCGTCGTCTCGGGCCTCCGGGCGAGTACGCACTGGCAGACCGTGCTCGGCTACGCGAACGCGCAGCCCTTCAAGGTGACCGATCCGGTCTTCGGCCACGACCTGAGCATCTTCGTGTTCCTGCTGCCGCTCGGGCGCCTGGTGCACGCCTGGGCCCAGGCCCTGGTGGCGGGCACGATGCTGCTGACGCTGGTGCTCTACGTCCTGCAGCGCAGCCTGGTGCTCACCACGCGGGGGCCCCGGATGGCCGCGGGCGCCCGCACCCACCTGCTGCTGCTGGGCGCCGTGCTCCTCGCCCTCAAGGGCGTCGGGTTCTGGCTCGACCGCTACGAGATCGTCTTCTCCGCGCGCGGCGTGGTCTTCGGCGCCTCGTACACCGACGTCAACGCGACGCTCCCCGTGCTGTTTGCCCTCACGGTGCTCGCCGCCGCCGCCTGTGTCGCCTGCGTGGCCCAGGTGGCCCGACCCGGCCTCCGCCTCGTCGGAGCCGCCCTGATCCTGCTGGCGCTGGTGTGGATCGTCGGCCTCGGCGTGTACCCGGCGCTGCTGCAGACCTACCGCGTGAAGCCCAACGAGCTGGCGTTCGAGCGCCCCTACATCGAGCACAACATCCGGATGACCCGCCAGGCGTATGGCCTGGACCGGATCGAGGAGAAGGAGTTCCCGGCCGACGAGACGCTCGATGGCCGGGCGATCGCCCGGAACGAGGCGACGATCAAGAACATCCGCCTGTGGGACTACCGGCCGCTGCTGCGCACCTTCGCCCAGCTGCAGGAGATCCGGACCTACTACAAGTTCGTCGACGTCGACAACGACCGCTACCGGATCAACAACGAGTACCGCCAGCTCATGCTCTCGCCGCGGGAGCTGTCCTACCAGCACCTGCAGGGCGGACGGAACTGGATCAACGAGCACCTGACGTACACCCACGGCTACGGCGTGGTCGTGGGCCCGGTCAACCGCGTCACGGCGGAGGGGCTGCCCGAGTTCTTCGTGAAGGACATCCCGCCCCAGTCGAGCGAGGGCTTCCCGGCCATCAGCCGGCCGGAGATCTACTTCGGCGAGATCGCCAACGAGTACGTCCTGGTCCGCACGCGCTCCCAGGAGCTCGACTACCCGCGCGGTGATCAGAACGTCTACACGCGCTACCAGGGCCGCGGCGGCATCCCGATCAGCTCGTGGGTGCGGCGGCTCGCGTTCGCCGCCCGGTTCGGCGAGCTCAAGATCATCCTCTCGGACGATCTCACGCCGGAGAGCCGGATCCTCATGTACCGGACGGTGACCGAGCGGATCCAGCGGATCGCGCCGTTCTTCCGGTTCGACCGCGACCCGTACCTGGTCGTGACGGACGACGGGCGGCTGGTGTGGATGCTCGACGGCTACACGGGGACCGACCGCTATCCGTACTCGGACCCCGTCCGCGGGCTCGGCAACTACATCCGGAACTCGGTCAAGGTCACGCTCGACGCCTACGACGGCACCGTCACGTTCTATCTCGCCGACCCGACCGATCCGATCGTGCAGGCGTACAGCCGGGGCTTCCCGGGCCTGTTCGCGTCCTTCGACAAGATGCCGGCGGACCTGCAGCGCCACGTGCGCTACCCGGAGGACTTCTTCACGATCCAGGCCCGGAAGTACGCGACGTACCACATGCTCGACCCGCAGGTCTTCTACAACCGCGAGGACATGTGGGCGATCCCGCGTCGGACCTCCGAGGGTCGCGAGCGCGAGATGGAGCCCTACTACACGATCATGCGGCTGCCCGAGGAGACACAGGAAGAGTTCATCCTGCTGACGCTCTTCAACCCCAGCCGGCGCGACAACATGATTGCCTGGCTGGCCGCCCGAACGGATCCGCCGAACTACGGCCGCCTGATCGTCTACAACTTCCCCAAGCAGAAGCTCGTCTACGGCCCGCGCCAGATCGACGCCCGGATCGATCAGGACCCCGTCATCTCGCAGCAGCTCGCCCTGTGGAACCAGCGGGGCTCCACCGTCATCCGCGGCTCGCTCCTGGCCATCCCCATCGACCAGTCGCTGATCTACGTGCAGCCCCTGTACCTGGCTGCCTCGGAGCAGGGGGCGCTGCCCGAGCTGCGGCGTGTGATCGTCGCCCACGGCAACCAGATCGCGATGGAGCCGACGCTCGAGCAGTCGCTCGCGCGCATCTTCGGCGGTCGCGCCTTGCCCGCCCCGACCGCGGCCGCCGCGCCCCAGCCCGGCGCGCCGTCGACCCAGCCGCCCGGCGATCGTGGCGTCGCCCAGCGGGCCCTGGAGATCTATCAGCGCTCCGTGGACGCCCTGCGACGGGGCGACTGGGCCGCCTACGGCGCCGAGCAAAAGCGCCTCGAAGAAACCCTCCGCGAGCTCGCCGGCACCCGCCGGTAACCCGCCGACGACCTCTCGCTCCGTCAGCGCCCCGGCGACGTCAGGCGCGTTCGCTCCGACTCGAACCCAGGACTCCACCAAGGCGCGTGGCCGAGGAGCGCCCCGGCTTGCCGGGGCGTGACAAGCGTTTGAGGGTTTGGGGGCCATGTCGGGGCCGCAGAATCGCGTGGCCGAGGAGCGCCCCGGCTTCGCCGGGGCGTGACGAGCGATGGGGGGCTTGGGGGCCATGTCGGAGCTGCAGAATCGCGTGGCCGAGGAGCGCCCCGGCTTCGACGGGG